>Ga0315913_1000498_pt1 | contig 35621 bp, 19 predicted proteins | sample MpolsnodulesMG_FD_207736 | JGI IMG/M metagenome (GOLD analysis project Ga0315913, IMG submission 207736) | Medicago polymorpha root nodule microbial communities from Los Angeles, California, United States - small nodules | ecosystem: Host-associated > Plants > Roots > Nodule | place: USA...
TTTTACGTTTGAAAAGTGAACTTCTAACAACTAGACTACTTGACAAAAAATTAAGCATTTTTCATATTGAACTTCCTTTGTCTAATCTTCTGTCGTACATGGCCGGTTCTAAGCCATAGGCCGGGTGTGCGACGGCCTAGAGACCTTTCCGGTAGGGGACCCAATTTTTTTTATGGAGGGGGTGTATACAAAAATATTTCGTTTATAGGGGGTATATATAGCAAAGTTCGTATAAAGGCCCTAAACTTTGACATGATGAAAGGCTGAGCTGAAGTCCGTTAATGTTTTTGGCACAATATTCTATTTGTACCCTCTATAGCACAAATATTTCTATATACACCTTACCTATAAATATTTTGGTTGTTCTTAATAATGTGGCAAAGAAACTGGTGATAATTTTTTGGGCTCTTTGTTCCTAATAATGTGCTTCACTAATATTAAAAATATTGGTGATATTTATTATCCAATAAATTGGGATAATTTTCACAACAAGACAAATTATATTTTAGTTGAAAATGGACATGCTAGAGAAATTAATCTTAATCTTTTCTTTCAAAGGTTTTAAAAAAAGAAATTACATCAATATAATAAGGTCAACGTTCTAGAATTGATTGAAAGGATTGCATAATTGAATTTGATAATGTAAGATCATGCGAGACACATTCTTGTATCATCATAATGAACTTGTTAGAGATACATATATCATATAAAAATAAGAATGATGTACTTCTAGTATACAAAGGAGTTCTTGTATCTATGATTCTTCTAAAAAGTTTAACACTTATTTTGTATCATGTAATATTGTTGTTATGAATTTAACATTGGAGAATTTTGCATCCAAAAGTTTAAAATTTAGTTAATTACGTGTTGATATACTTTTACTTTTTTGGTGTTATTATTCTTAAGTGCTAAAATTTCAGTCTACTTCGCATGTGTTATTGTTCTATATTTCTACAATATTTTATTTTGTTTTGGTGTTTATGGAGTATTTGATTTATTTTCAGATGTTGCTTAAAAGAACATTTATTTGGTAGTGGAAAACGGAAGAAAAAAAATGAAATGAAGAGTTAATAAAATCATAACAATGAGCTAACAAATTTTATGATGTACCATGTAAGGGAATCTTTTATCATATTATGCCTAAGACCTCTAAAACTCTACGAACGACCCTACTGTCGTAAGTTAGAAACATTCATAATTTGTCTAACTACATTTACCTCATTAAAAAACATCAAATCTTTGACATACCTTGTTTATCTCACGGCCGAACTTCAATTTACTTGGATCTCCTTTCTCAAGAAACGGTAGGGTTAACAAACAAAAATCATAGCCTATGGAGTATCATATTTTTTGTCTATAATTCTAATGAGGTAAATGGAGAAATAATGACTAAAAAGACAAGTTATGCTCGTAATGAATGTCAAGAAATGTTTTTTTTTTTCGGTGGCATGTTTTGTGCCTAACAAATTGAATACGATGTTATAATTTTTACAAGCATAATAAGAAATGTAATATGTCCAATCTTATATAAATTATTGTTGATGGAAGGTGAACTTAGTCGTGGTCGACTGAGATTTCTCCGTTGTGATTCCTTTGCTTCAAACAATTAATGTTGAGGGAGGAATTCTATCGCTTAGCCGTGGGTTCCTTCACTACTCTATTTAAGCGATGTGTACTATCATATTTGGATTTTTGAACTACGCTGAGAAATACATAAATAAAAGCAGAAATATAGAGAGATAAATTATGAAATAAGCTTGTTTGATTGATCAGATATGTTAATTACAATGTATGAACAAAATATTTATGTGAAACTGTTGCATATTAGCCAAACAACATGGCCTACAACGCCTACCCCATCTATTGCATATTCGGCTATTTATGTGAAACTATTGCATATTTAGTGAAACTATTGCCATATTATGCCATTTCTTGCGAATATGCGTGCTAGTTCCCATGTTAGTGGGATTGTGGTACCCCATCTTCGTTCTTCTCTCCTCGGCACGATCCGTTGATACAATCTCTTTAAGCGTAACTCCACTACCATTCATGTTCATTTCCTTAATCCTCAGAGTCATTATTGGTGTTTAGAGCAGCAAATCATGGGTATTATGTCATTACCCAGTACCATTATGTCTTTTACTCAATTTTGAGCCTTCAACAACCCACGTTTTTGAGTTAGTCGTCTTGAGAAAAATATCAGCTCCCTCGCTCGGCTGTTCTGGCATCGCCTATCCTTCACTTGGATGAGGGGCTTCCTCATCTGACTATTTTTTTTGAGGGAAACGTGCTTATAGCATTTCATTGATAATAAGAGTTTCAATACAATTGGGTATATCATAATAGACAGCGGGACTAGTCAGAAACGCGGCTTCTCTTGCAAGTGCATGAGAAACCCCGTTTGCTTGTCGCCTAACAAACTCCACCCTAGAGTTAGAAAATAAAAGCCTAAACAAAGAACGACAAGAAATAATAATACAACCAAATTCAGACGTGTCATTCTTGTCAGAAAGAAAAGCATCAGCCGTCAACTTTGAATCTGTTTCAAAATCCACATTATCGAACTGCATATCACTGAGCCATTTTAAAGCTGAGAATAGACCTAGTGCTTCGCCCACATCCACCGGAAGGAAGCAAGGATGCGTCAACGTTTTTGCCAACACAAAGCTACCGTCATGGTCCCGGATACAGATGCCAATGCCGGTTCGATTAAGAGAGTTTGAAAAAGCAGCATCAATATTGCATTTGTACCGTCCCAACAAAGGCTGTTGCCATCGAGTGGCAGTGTGTAATGCCAATGCTGGGGATTCCCCATTGTGGGGCAAAGACGACGTAGTGGAAATAGTAGGGACCCGAGCGTCATGGGAGTTTGCTAATTCCCAGTCCACAACCATAGTACGGGCGCGCTCCACCACCAAAGCACTAGTTTCTGTAACGTCGTCCCAAACTTTAAGGTTACGGTGTTTCCAAATGCTCCAAAGCACGGTTGCGAAGCGCTGCAATAGATCAACAAATAGTACTTGAAGAATAGAGAAAATAGCATCTGTGGCCGACGAGGTCGTCGAAAGGGCATGTTGGATGGAGCGCCATAAGCCAGTCCGATTCCACACTTGAGTAGCAAACGGACAGGCGAAGAAAACATGGGCCAAATCTTCATGCGCTGAATCACAACTTGCACAATTCGTAGGACAATTGACACCTTTGGCGAGCAGGCGTACGCGTGTCGGTAAACAGCCTCTGCAAATACGCCAAAGTAGATTTTTAACCTTCGGGGGAACTTTGAGATTCCAAATTCCCGTCCAATATCCCGGACGCCACAAGTAAGAGGAATCAACCAACTCTGATACATATAGCCTGTATGCACTTCGAACCGAGTAACGTCCATTACGTTCCGCTTTCCAAATAATTCTGTCACCATCGACCTGGGGAATGAAAGGCGTGTGTAGAATCTTCTCAGCAATATCGACACTAAAAACCTGTCGGACGGCGTGTTCGTGCCAGCTTTTGTCATGTAAATTCATCAGGCTATTAATACTAAGATTTGAGACATAATGAGCACCAGGTATATCACTTCGAATGCACTCCCCATTGGTTAACCATGGTTCATTAAGGATAGGGATAGACGCACCTGAACCAATCCTCCATTTTGCACCACCCCGTACTATTGAAATTGCTACATGTTGAATTCGACTAACATGATAATTATTTTTAGAGTAAACAATTACTAACATTATTTTTTTAGAGAACAAAAAGTTACTAACATATTAAGATTTAAGAATTGTAATATGTGCAATCTTAATAAAATTATTACTAACAAATATACTGATTTTAATAAAAAAAAAATCGACTCAATTTGCTTATATACTCTCTATGACAAATATATTGGTTCATCGATATAATGGTATGGGCTAAAAAAGTCCAATTCAATGATCTCATCAATCGTCCCACAATAATCTCACATCAAGAAACTCCACCAAATGAAGAAGATGATGATGAACGTATTGAAGTTCTAGAATTTTTTCTGCAATTCTAACACTTCACACTTCACTGGTTTTCAATTCATGAACGATTTAAACATGTGCGAATCCCTCAACTAAATTTGTATTGATCACCAAATCAATAATAACAAGACTTTGTGCAAAATTTGGACTGAAAATTTAAGAACAAATGAACATGAAAAATGGCCCAGAATGAAATTTGAAAGCAAATATGAATTCATCGAATGTTTATACATGAAGAAGAGTAGAGTAACGAATGAAAAAAGAAAAAGAATGGTGGAAATGTTATGTGTGAGGAATTTTATTTTGCAATGACTAATGCCACGTCAGAGATATATAGAGAACATAGATAACATTTTACTTTGCAATGACTAATTCATTTTTTTTGGGTCAAGTTGCTCAGCGATTAGCTTCACACACTTTAGGAAAAAAAAGTAAATAATATAAAATACGAACCTCAACCTTTACATATATCATTGATAACTACCAATTGAGTTACACTTCTTATCAAAAATTGAGTTACACTTGTGGACAAATCGATAATTTGTTCTGATTTTAATCGGACGAAAATAGGTAAATTTGCATATTTACAAGAATAGATCTAATATTTTCTCAAAAAAAAAAGAAAGAACAGATCAAATATTTAAACCTAAAAATAACTACCGACTATAAAAAAAATGAGAAAAATAGACAACACATCAAAACCATAATGAATCATAATTATTTATCAATAACTTATGCATGACTACTTTATCACAATAAGTTAAAAAATGAAAGAAATAATTTATACACCTAATAAATAGCACCATAGTCAATACCAACAAAGCTTGAATGGAGGTACATTTCCATCACTAGAAGAAAAAAAAAATCATAACACCTCCAATTCCAATCCAATAGAACCCTTCATCCATCCATCCATGGCAGTGGTAGCTGCTCCCAAGAAGAACAACTCATTCAACAAAAAAGATAATCCAAATCTTCTATTGGGACGTTTTGAATTAGGAAAACTCCTTGGCCATGGAACCTTTGCAAAAGTCCACCTTGCCAAGAACCTCAAAACAGGTGAATCTGTAGCTATAAAGATCATAAGCAAAGACAAAATCCTTAAAAGTGGTTTAGTTTCACATATCAAACGAGAAATCTCCATTCTACGCCGTGTTCGCCACCCGAACATCGTTCAACTCTTTGAAGTCATGGCTACAAAGACAAAGATTTACTTTGTGATGGAATATGTACGAGGTGGTGAGCTTTTCAACAAGGTTGCTAAAGGTAGGTTGAAAGAAGAAGTTGCAAGGAAATATTTTCAGCAGTTAATATGTGCTGTTGGATTTTGTCATGCTAGAGGTGTTTTTCATAGAGATCTAAAACCTGAGAATTTGTTGCTTGATGAAAAAGGTAACCTTAAAGTTTCAGATTTTGGCCTTAGTGCTGTGTCGGATGAAATTAAGCAAGATGGGTTGTTTCATACTTTTTGTGGTACACCTGCTTATGTTGCTCCTGAGGTTTTGTCTAGGAAAGGTTATGATGGTGCTAAGGTTGATATTTGGTCTTGTGGGGTTGTTTTGTTTGTTTTGATGGCTGGTTATTTACCTTTTCATGATCCTAATAATGTTATGGCTATGTATAAGAAGATTTATAAAGGTGAATTTAGGTGTCCTAGGTGGTTTTCACCAGAACTTGTTAGTCTTCTTACTAGGCTTCTTGATATTAAACCTCAAACTAGGATTTCTATTCCTGAGATTATGGAGAATCGTTGGTTTAAGATAGGTTTTAAGCATATTAAGTTTTATGTTGAGGATGATGTTGTTTGTAATCTTGATTCTCTTGATTCACTTGATCTTGATGGTGATGATAATAATAAAAATAAAGTAGTAAAGATCGATGATCATCGAGATGAAGTATTGGAATCAGTATCAGAAAATGAATCAGATTCTGAGGTTGTGAATAGAAGAATCAGGAATCGTGGTTCGTTGCCAAGGCCTGCAAGTTTGAATGCTTTTGATATTATATCGTTTTCACAAGGTTTTGATCTTTCTGGTTTATTTGAGGAAAAGGGTGATGAGGCAAGGTTTGTGTCTAGTGCATCAGTGCCAAAGATTATATCAAAATTGGAGGAAGTTGGTCAAATGGTTAGGTTCAATGTGAGGAAGAAAGATTGCAAGGTTAGCTTGGAGGGTTCAAGAGAAGGGGCAAAAGGGCGATTGACTATTGCTGCCGAGGTATTCGAATTGACACCTTCTTTGGTGGTGGTTGAGGTGAAGAAAAAAGGAGGTGATAAAGTTGAGTATGACAAATTTTTAAACACTGAATTGAAGCCTGCTTTGCATAGTTTAACCAAGGAGGAATCTGCAGGTTCTTCATGTCAAACTACACCAGATGAATCTTTGCAACAACGAGCATTTTCTGATTCTGCCATTGACAAACATTCCGATAGTATTGAATCTCTGAACTTAGATACCTGAAGAGTGACATATAATAAGATAAAGGGGTATTTTTTTGTTTATTATAGGTTGTGTATGTATGGTACTTTTTCTTCTTTGTTTTGTTTTTCCAGATTTGTCCTGTTTTTTTCTTTCATGTTTGTTCCTTGATTGGAGCATTAAATGCTACTGTATTTGTTTGTGCTAATAATGCTGTAAGAAGAATGCATATTCATTTTGAATATACTCAATGGAATATACATGTCCTGTTTTGCAACATTAATTGTTGTGCATTTTATTTTGACAATATGAGTATGCAATTTAGGGTTAATCCCTGAGGTATTTGAGTTGCTTTGGATTTCAAATGTTTCATGTTACTGACACTATCATTAAGAGAAGTGTTATTTTGACAAAAAAGTCGACACCACATGTCAATATCGAATGAAATACACCAGAATGAGTATGTATGTATAACCCGATGAGAGAAAAAGTAATATAAAATCAAAATCTATATTCTAATATGGTGTCTATGTCGATTTTTATGTCGACTAAACATTAGTTCCTCATTATTAAACATGTCACAATTACAACTTGTTAAAATAGTGAGTGTGTGGTGTATATAAAACCAAATCAGGTTCAGAATTTAGATCGTTTTTCTTCCACCAGTTTCTGAAGGAGGGAAACAAAAGTTTTTCTTTAAAGGGCTAGTTCCCAATCACGGGCATATTTTTCAATCATAAAATAGATTGATATTGATTGGTTGGAGAAATAATAAAATAGATTGGTTGAACTGTTTCTCATCACTCCAAATATAAGGTTTCAATTTCATCATACTGGCCCTACACACATTTACTAGTGGCTGACCCATACTGCTTATTGAAAGAACACAGACCGTGAGCTAGGTTGAAGCATGGCCCTACAAACCTACAAGTGGTGCCTATTAAATTGACTAACTATCTCAAGTATACCAAGTATGAATAAACTCTAATACAGAAACCTTTACTTACATTGTTTGTATTCAATTTGAATTTGAATTGAACTTTGTTCTAACCTATGATCTCATGAAAAACAAATTTTTTTTAGTTCCAATTGACTTGTTAGAAAATGCACACCTTGGTTTGTAACATTATGTACATGCTAGAACAAATTTCCCATTTCTGGAGTATTTGACACTTTATGCTGATGCAATATGCAGGCCTGGGTTGGACTAGAATAAGTGACTGTATATTTGTCTTCTAGTAACTAGTAGTATAACTCATCCTTCACTTATTACTAAATTCATGCTTGTTCCTTTTTGGGGTCCAGAACAATATGAATCCATGCTTTCAAATAATTCAATTGTAGGGGCCATACTGGTTAATGGAGCCAATTATTTAGGACCCACTTTGCTGCTAACTTGGTTTTGTCTCCTTTTTCTGTTTTTTTTTTTAATGTAAGTTTATATATTCAAAACTAACCTGGAAGTGGAAGGCTGAAAATGGCACTGGATTATGAAAGAGTTTAATAATTATGCAAGTACGACGTAGTTTTTTTAAGCAAACGTTGATAAGATTTTGTTTTTACTAATGTGAATTGACACCTATCATCGGATTTTCTGCTCACATTAACCATAACTTATAAAAGCATTATTTATTTTTAATCCTTGTATTTAAGTTTTTAACCAAAAAACAAATGGTTTTTTGTATTATGCAGAAATGACTAAAAGTGACAAATTTGTAGAGATGTTAGCATGCAACGTTTAATGATATATCCATACCTTCTTTATACTGTGCCCTTTTTTTTTTTTTTTTTTTTAAGAATACTGTGCCCATTATAAACCATTTAGAAATGATAGCCATCATCATTAAAAAGAAAATGATAATGCCCTTTTACTCATGGTTTGAAGAAAGCATGGTATATACTAGTTTCATTCATAATTGAATATGAATAGACCTGTATAGAAGAAGTTCCATGCTTCATTGGGACCAGGATAGCATAGCAATATATAATACATCAAGATTTGTTTTACATTCCAAGGTTCATCAACAAAAGTACAAATTTACAACACCCCACTTGCAGCAAAATAACATAACACACTTCCATTGGAACACAAGAATAACTATGGTATTAATCATATGGACTTACAAAAGAACAAATGGAATTAAAGAAGAAAAGAATTTGAGTTGCGAATATCATATAGCATTATCACAAAGCTATATATTTTGTCAACTTGGTACAGGTTAGAGAGAGGCTTTGACTTACAAATACAAATAAGAGCGCCTAAGTGGCCTCCACCGACAAGATCTCGAGTTCAGCCCACCAGAGTGGAGAAAGTCTTGGCACTGCTTGATCAGGTGATATGGAAAGTACTTCCCTCAATTTGCAAGTTACTTCCTTCATTGTTGGTCTTAACCTCTGATCAGATTGAACACATTCTTTTATCACCTCACATATCACATCAAGTTCATTGTCTTTGAAGGACTCAAGCGTGGGATCGATCAAACAGCCAATGTTTCGCTTATCATTCAAGTGCTCAGCAGCCTAGGAAATTAACGAAGAAGATTTATTTACTTATACGCATGCAAGAAGGATGTTGCAGCTAAAATCCTTAGAAAGGAGAGTTCTAAAGGAGGGGGAAGGGGTGCAGATTCCAAACTTACCCAGTTCACAAGGTGACCTTGTTCTTCAGAGTACGGTAGTTTCCCAGAAATGATTTCAAGCAGCAATATTCCAAAGTTATAAACATCGGTTTCAGGACTTTGTTGGGGTGGCAACTCAGATTTCTTTGATTCATCGCCAACTGTGCTGGCTGATGATAATCCATTACTGCCAAAACTGATCTCTGATACCTGAATAAGTGCAATAGAACGGATATTTGTTATCTAACATACATCATAAGATAAAAGCGAACGAAAGAGAATAGAAATGTGTATACCTTAGCAGCAAAGTCATCTGTTAATAATATTGCAACTGAATTAAGGTTGGAATGAGAGACTGGTGGATTCAGATCATGGTGCATGTACTGAAGACAATAAGCTGTGCCCATGATAACCCTCATCCTTGCACTCCAATCAAGATGTTCAATTTCCTTAACTGAAGAAAAGCAAGACATACAGAACATGACTCTTTTGTTTTTGGTACGAAGAGCTTTTGAGTCTAATTGACACAAGTTTTCAGTTTTCAAGCTAATAACTTGAACAAAAGACGGTTACCATGTAGATGCTCGAATAAGCTGCCATTTGGAGCATACTCTAACACCATCATCCTTGTGAATGGTTCTTCTTCGTCACAGTAACCAATAAGATTGGTAAAGTTCTTATGGTTAACACGGGACAGAGAAGCAATCTGTAAGTATATAAGAAAAAAAATTAGCAACAGTTAAGTTTGAAAAATCAGAGTCCCTCTGTCAATTGAATTGGGAAAAACCTTTCTCCTATAGGCCATCTCCATGTTCTTTGACCAATCTTCGGAAGAAGTAACAACAGTAGAATCAACAGCAATCTCAACTCCACTGGACAGTGTTCCTTTATATATGGTGCATTTTTCAAAACTGTTAATGATATTGCTGAAATCTTCACAGGCTGTCTCCAACTCTGCTCGATTCAACTTGGGGACCCCTGCATTTCATACAAGCGCAGAAAATAAGTTTACAGGAAATTCTAACTCAAGCGAGAGCATCCACATCACATTGGAGTCCTAACATGGTTGAATCGAGCAATTTTACAGCCACTGAATTGCTTGAAAATGGAATCTGTCCATCTATATTAGTCAATTATCTCTGAGATATTTGTAAGTTATCATCTCAATCAATGATTTTCATCAAATGTCAATGATTATTTGCTACTTAACAAACTTGACTGAAATGAGTTCTAGCCTAACTATCATCAAACATGTTTGAAGAATGTAGTGAAAGCAAGATCTAATAATCTTCCAAATATTAAGTGGAATAAACACATATCAGTCAAAATATAAGTTTTTTATGACATAGGCTTTAATTTTATATTTTCGAGAAGAAAAACAAACATCCATCCGGTGATAAGCTCAAGAGACAGTATTACCTGTTACAAATGCCTTCTGCAACTGTCCACTTATTCCTGTCTTCCATGGCTTTATTACTTTTGCAGCTCGTTTTCGCAAGACACAAAACATGATCACGGAAAAAATGGCCAAGAAAACCACACCGAAGATAATAATAATATATTTCCAGAGTTCACTTGGAGCACCACTAGCTGAATTTGGTTGACTTGTTTGATTATCATGTGGAAAACTGGTAGCTGAATGTAGTGGTGCAGAAGATTGATTTTGTTTCTTATTGGCATCTGGCACAGCCGGGAAAGATCCACTACTTATTGAAATTGGAATAATACTGATCTGTATAGCAGGTCCACCGCTATAAGGTGCAGCTGCAAGGTTATTGGACTGATCAAGCAACTTACGACGTGCAGAACTGATTAGATTTGATACATCTGGGCCAAACTCCGAATCGTCAGAACCTACATGATGCAAGGCATGTTATGAAAGTCAATTAAAAGCATATATTTCAGTCTGTCACATACCACAAATGAATCAAGATTCTCTACTCACTAGGAAGATTGCCCCAGTAATTCTCCTCATAGCCACGAGAAGCGGCCTTTCCAAGCTTGAACCTTCAAATAAGAGCAGACAATTTTAGCAAGTTGAACATGATGAAATAAAAGTACGTATATATTGAGATTGAAATGGGGAAAAATGTTGTCTACATACAGTTGCAGCGCCATGACATTAAGATATCTTTTAAGCACTCCTTTAATTGGAACAGCCAAAGAATTTGCCATGTTCCATTGTTTGAGATCTCTATACCAGATGCTGTTCACACCATGCACCAAAAGGTCAAACATTCTTGTTAACCATATAAAAGATGCAACAAATTTGAGAGAAGTACACAAATCCCAGTGGATGATGATGCACAGATTTTAAACAAACAAATTTTAATTTTATCTTCACCCTATACAGACCTCTAGTCAATAAGAATTACGTTGCCATCGTGATGATGCATAAGATCTAACAGATGAATTAAAAGCTCCATCACAACGAATATTCGTATCTATCAAATAATTGCACAGGAACTTTACATCAAAGCAAAATTAACTATTTCAGTTGTTTGATAATATAGGAGATCTCAGACAGATTCGCATTTCACAAAACATTTGAAAACAACATCGACATGATTAAGAAATCATCACTGTGCTCCATTTGATATATCTAGAACAAGTAAATACAGGCACAATGGCACATTGTAAGTTTAACCAACTAGGTAGAATCTATTTCACTCAATGCCCGGCCTAGTTGAAATAATTTACCAAAAATCACCCAATATATATCAGTGTTTGCATGAGAATAAATTTTGTGAGAGAAATGATTCTTATAATTAACTTTCCCCTACATTTAAGTGAAGCAAGAGGAAAAGAAGCATGCAATGGAATTACTACGATCACTCACTCGGTCAAGGAGAAAATATGAAGATATGCTTACCAATGTGCAAACTTTCTATTTTTGCACTGAAATAAAGTTCTCAGAGGTGATGAAAAGTTGTCACTAAATAGTGATTTGGAAGGCAATCCCATGTTCCCGAGCTCTTGAGAACCGCCACCTTCAATTTGATTGTCATGAACCAACCTAAGGAATAATAAAATCTCATTGAAGATATGCCAAGAAATCTTACAAAATAAATAAGCTAATAGAGTTAACTTACAATTGCTCTAACAACAACATCCTGCCAATTTCTGCAGGGATATTTCCAGTCAAGTTATTCTCCCTTAAATCCAACAACTTCAAATTGTCTAGATCTCCAAGTTCCTTGGGAATGGTGCCAGAAAAATTGTTCTTGCATAACACACTATTTCAAAGAATCAAAGGGAGGGTATCTGAATTAGAAATAGCATGAAATATAGATTACTAGATTAAGTCAACTGAACTGTTGGACTTTTAAACTTCTGAGGAAATAGCCTCTAATTCAATCTTTCAATGAAAAGGTAGATTAACAAATAGGGTAAGATTGCAAAGAATCCTTACAGAGATTTTAAGTGATTAAGTTTCCCAAGATGAGGAGTCAATGTCCCTTCCAATGATAGGCCATTTAGGTCCCTGCAAGAAATAGCAAGAAGACACAAAATCCTATAAGCACAAAATATTCAACACTTTATTCACCTCAATGAACATGGAAGCTTTTTTCAAACGTCAAGAACCGTTACATGTATTAGTCGTCGCTAAGAAATAACAGCACGGTCTCACCGGAAAACTTAAAAAGAGGAAACCAGAGGAACTTACAGGATTTGCACTTTACCATCAACACAATGAACTCCCATCCACTTGCAAGGGTTGGAATCATTTGGATTCCAATTTAGCAGAGCACCATACGGATCAGAAATTATTCTTACCCGAAATTCCCACAAAGCAATTCCTGCGAAGTTCCATTCCAATTACAACAACAAAAACAATCTCACATCAAGATACAACAAATGTATTACACCAAATCCAAATAATCCATTGTAAATTGTAAGAGGCTAATTCATGAAAATCACCTTCATCATTCAGAGACCAGCACAGTCGAATTCCCCAGATACAAATCAATCCAATATAAATTCTGAGCCATAATCCATACCGATCCCATATGCATTCCATTGCAGTAGGAAGGCAGTGGTCGCTTTGGTAGAGACGCAGATTCGTATCTCTCTTTATAAGCTAGAAGCTATATGATATGTCAAATCATTGTACAAAATTTGGCAAGGTTTATCTGTAAATAGAAACCCTTAAGCCTTTTGAGATGAAAGTAACTAATCAACTAAGCAAAACTTGTATGTTACAATGGAAAGCAAAAATAAATGCAGCAGTTGGGTCCAAAGGTAACATCAGGGTCTCTCATCTTTCTATGATTCTTTCCTTACAACCCTTCCCTCAACAAATACATAACCAAGCTCAGTATCTTCTTCTCAGATGATTCCCAACACTATGGTTTGAGCTGAAAAAGAAAAAAAAATCACACCCACATAACCAATTAACTAACTTTTTCAAACCCCGAAAAAACAATTATGCAGAGCTGATAACAAAGTAACAAACCAAAACCATAACAATGAAGTAACATGGAATAACCCTATTAGCAAGCAACCTTTTTTGGGGTATCATAAAAATTTAATTCTTTTCCTAAAAGAAAGGGATAAAAATCTTTGTAGCATCGACATTTCTGATCGAAGACATGTCCTTGTGTCTGACACATATGATATGATGACATTGATAGATAAAAAGTAAAAAGGTAAGAATTTGTAAGAAAGAATAGAATTACCATGCAAAAGGGAGAAAAGGGTGCAAGAAAAGGAAGTCCTTTGTTGGATTGAAATTGAGGAAATGAACAATGTGGATGGGGGGGGGAGGATTGATTTGAGAGCTTGAATGAAAGAGAAAAAAGGCAGCAAAAATTAAAAGGAATTAATAGATAAATCGTATTAATTAATTAGATGATAATCAAAGAATTAAAGCACAAGATTCTTTTCTTGTAAATGCTGCCTTTTTCAAGATGATCTCAGAGGAAGTTCCTCTTTTCGATCATCTTCACCAAGTTTCTCTCTCTTTCCCCCCTCTCTCTCTGTTACAATGTTTCTGTTTGGTTTTTTTTCTCTTTCTTTTGTTTTCTCTCTCATCAATAGTATACCCGCGCAAATTTTGCGCTCTAACAAAACATGTTTTCTAAAACTAAAATTCTTTGTAGGTCCCATTGGCTCTTACTTCCGAATAACTCGGACGCGCTTTTGTTGTTGTCACTGTGATATTCTTATCTTACCCGAAAAGTTCCAACAAAATCCTTATTATTTTGCAGGGAAATGGTTTTCGTGCTGTCACGAATGTAACAGTGTCAATTGTTGTTAAAACGTTACACATTTTTTAATTCCTTTCTGGAAATTCAAACGTTGAATTTATTCATCTTATTGAATCTATGATATAATCTTGATACTAGCTCTCTCACATTCTGACCAGTTGAGTTAGATTTTTTTTACTAAATTATATATTTTTAAAAAGAAAATATAGATGGTTAACACATTTTAAATATATGATTAGTTGTATTTAGTGGTTGATTAGTAAATATGGAGATGTGTCGCAACTTATTAATCATTAACTGAACACATGATTAACAAAGGATTTGAGGTGGACCAAGAAAGAACATGGTTGATATGAGTGTGGTTTATTTGCAAACACTCAATTCAGTTTTCGAATAAGGTGAGCCAGGGATTTTCGAAATAGAATGTGTACCTTTCTCTTGGTCTACATATCATTTTATAACAAGGATTTTAGGAGAAATGGACTAGAATAACAAAAAGTTACCGTTCTTAAATTCAATGGATTGTTAATGAGTTGTGGTGCTTAGCTATATTCATTAGTCATCACTAAGTATAATAACTAACCATATTCATTGTTTGAAACTCAAAATATTTTGACAATAACTTAGATATTAGCATAGTTTAATCATTTCAATAACTAGAAAAATCTTTTTTTTTTTAATCATCCACTAAATGCATTTTTGGTCTCCTATTTGATTAAAACTAACTTTTAGTCTTGCTCATCTCAAAAAACTTTTAATCTCTCCATTGTTTTGGTTAAATACCTTAGTGGTGAGTACATCTTAAGTGTGGGTAAATGAGAAATTCCAAATTCCAACTCGTGTCTCAACACATCAAATGTGTCTACAAGATATCCCTTATTTATAAAACTAGATTTTTAGTCTCTTTAACCTTTGGATTTTTTTTATCCTCCCTAATTTTTATGATAAGACACGAATCAGATAAAAATAAATCCTTGTAATTAATCAATATCCATGTCATTATTTTTCTAATTAAATTATGTAACTTTTTTTATTAAATATATTTAAATATTAATAATTTCTATGAAATGATATAAAAAAAACACATAAATCAAAATCCTACTTGATGCAAATTCCTGAAGAAAGATTATTATCGATGTATTACATGCAGAAGAGTAACAAAAAACCTCGTTTTATCAGGTTGAAGAAGGTATATATAGTTGTGCCTTTCCGTGTGGTGCAACTCTTGGGATTCGCTACCTTATTGGGTTGACCTTTTTATTTTGTGGGCTTTTTCTTGTTTATGTTGCGGGCTTTTCCCTTGAAAACAAATGTTTTTTTGAGTATTACTTTTCCCACCCTACTGCCTTCTCGCACGCCCTACAAAAATTCCAAAAATACCCCTAGTTTGGATTTAGTTTTTCGAACTAGATTGTTAGTGTTTCCGGAAAATAAAATTCGGACACCTATGATATGGAATTTTGTGTCTTTCTTTGATGTCAAGGGTCTCTATTGACGGTTATACGACCCCGACATAAGCTACAACGCAATTGCAGGGGTTGTATGAACAGTCACCAATGACCATGACACCAAAGACACACTTAAAAGCTACCTAAAAAACTAAAAATAATTGAAGAAAATGTAAGAAAGGAGGTGAAGAAGAATGAAGGAAATTGGTGAAGATCCAAACCTTTTTATAACATTAAATCAGTCATAGGTCTTAATTACAGTCAAATAAAACATGTTTCACAACCTAAATCGTGCAAAAATCATTAAACACCCCACTAACCGTCCAAACCTCTGGTGAAACGCCACCGTCCAAAATGAAACTAAGGGGTTCTAGATTTTATATTCCGGAACGCATGAAGCTTGTCCGGAGTATAAAATTCGAACTGCATCAGACCCTTTATTTGGAGCGTTTTCGAGCCGAATGACTTGGAAAAAATAGAACAAAGGTACGTAACGTAACATAAATAAAAACAACATATTCGTCTGGTGTTTCAAGAGGATTTCTTTGAGTTAGATCCTGATGCCTTGCCAGATGACATATTCATCTGGCAGGCATCAAGATCTAACTCATATCAACCTCTTGATATTTTTGAGTTATCTATCTATCAAGGAGGTAACAAGGAGTAACTATATATTTTTGAAAGCATGTTGAGGATCTTCACCATGTTGGCACACATAGAGAGCAATCTATTTGTCACATAGAGAGCTATCTACTTTGCGGCAACATGACAAAGATCCTCAGCACAATGACAAAAATTTTCATGGTTTTCTATGGTGTGTTTGTGTGTTTTGCTGGTATTGAAGCTGAAAACCGGAGAGCACTTATTTATAGAGGTCCTTGGATGTTGTGGACCACATAAACTATTGGTGCAATGTGGTCCATACAGAAGGATCCTATGTTGAAGTATTCCAGATTTAGTTTTCCGAAATACACTTATGCCCTACGTGAATCCCGATTTCATAATCCAGAGTGCATGGCTTTTGTTATTTTTTCGATTAAATGAACATCTTTGACGTAAATTAAAACATAATGAAAGTTTAAATAATATATATTATATTCAAAACATAATGCAACAACTTAATTCAACAACACATAACTAACACACAATTAAAACAACATAAAACACGTGCTTAATTAAAACATGACACATTATCACGGATCACCTAAACTAATTTCTTCATCTGGTCCCTTCAGCAGAGCCCTGATCTCTTCGTAGTTCCTGGGCCGGTTCAAACTTTTCAGAATTTGTTCAGCAGATCTAACCAACGAAGCGTCCAACTCGATCGGTCCTCTAGTACTGTGCTGACCAAAGACAGAGAACATGATTCTCACGTCGTCTTCGTTTGTGAGTTTCATCCGGCTGAACCGATGAGATGAAACCGAGTCGAACAATGGACATCAATATTCAACACTGACCACCCTCCTCGTGTCTCTGTGGTTGAGTTGACGGTTGATTTGATCCAGCTGATTTGTCAGCCCGGAGAGGGTGACATCATTGCGAATCCTAAACAGATGGGGTTGTGTTCCCCCGATGTAGTAGACTGCCGCTAGCTTCGTGTTCAGATCAAAGCTAGGGAATTCCATGATTTTTTTCTGGTGTAGTTTACTTGTAATGAAAACAGGGACCCCTATTTATAGAGTTATCTGGGCGTTCTGGACCACATAAACTTTTGGTGCAATGTGGGTCACATAAAATAATCTAATGCTGAAACTTTCTGATTTCGAAATCCGAACCATCCATCACCCTACAGGAAGAGCCAAGTTTCATGTAGTTTCACCTAGGATCGTATTTTTTCGGAATATCTAATCCGGAATCTATGTGGAATCCAGATTACATATTCTGGACTACATCAAAAGCTTTTGGCCGGTGGTCTGCACCACAAAGAAAACGTTTTTCAAACGTTTTGGGCGGTTGTCAAGTTGAAAAATTTGTTTTTACATGTTTTTTGACTGTAATTATGGCCTTCAAACACGTTTTTTTGTCCATCGCTCCCTATAAATAGGCTTCAAAAGTTCACAATATCTCAAACCCTCTTCTCCTCTTCCTTCTACAACGATGTGTTTTCATCGATGGCCTTTCATAGAAAGAGGTCTCTTTGGAAATCCATCAGGGGTTATATGATCGGTCAACATGGAAGGGGTTAGTCTGGGTGTGAGGTTGGTCTGTCTGGGTGTATGTTTGACCATCAAGGTCTCTTGCTCCCTAGAGGCCCCTATGCCCCCTCTGGTTCCCCTCCAATAGTGAAACTACTGGTATGTCCTATCAGCTGGAGCCATTGGTATAACTTACCCCCTAGAAATAGTTTTAGGTTCTTATGTAATAAGCTTAAAAAGCTTCAACATTATTGTAATGTATTATTCATATATCAATAAAATGAGTTGTTTTTATCTTTTTGTCTTTTTATTTCTGTTTTATATTTTTATTTGCATTTATTTTACGAATTTCAAAGCTTAAAATTGAAAAAGTTCTGGAAAAGGACCATTCCGGAGTTTAAAATCCGGATAAATCTGAAAAATACTAACAATGCTGTTCGGAACCAATAATCCGGACAAGGGTATTTTCGGAAAAAATTGGGCGCAGTAGAAATCCATAGGGTGAGAAAAGTAATACTCATGTTTTTTCAACATGGAACTTACTTTTTTCCATCCTATTTGATTTTTTGCGCATCCTATGTAGTTCAAATTATATAATTCAAACAACATAAAAAATCCCATGAAAATCGTTCAAAGTATTTTAAAAATTTTGTATTTTAGAATCGAAACATGGTGCGCGAGAAACTCATAAAGTGGTAAAAGTAAGTGTCTTTCAACATTCACATGGTTCACAAATTTGACCAATTTTATTTAAAGAATGTAAAAGTATAATCAGTACTATATAGTAATAATCATCATCATCTATAAGACAGTCTGAGCTCAACTTACAAAAAACATCAAAATTGTTAAGTCGGACGTCGTGATCGAGGTCAAACCCCATTCTTTGACTTGGGTGTGTATGTTTTCAATGACTATTTGTCATTTCATTTATCTATTATAATAATAATAATAATAATAATAATAATAATAATGAGTTTTACTAGTGATGCATCTTAGTGTAAAATAGTTTTAAACCAACATCCAATAAAAACACACGATATTGGTACGTAAGTCTATTTTGTAAAAGTGTAATAATTTAAAAATAAGAATAAAATGTTGGATTGTTGTAGGATGTTAGTGTAAACCTAGACTAGCTTATGTTTTTCTTTTTTATAAAAATAATAAAGTTATTTTTTATTTTTTTATAAGCGATACTAATAGTTTGATTTTGATCCAGCGTAACTATGTAGTACATGTTTTAGACTCAAATTACAATCAAACATAAGTAGGACTTGTTGGTCACTATATTGGTCACCGATAGCGTGTTTTCTAGTAGTGAATTAACCCGATCAGATTGGAGATTTTTTTACCATTAGAGTAAGCCATAAGTGATGAGATGGACGGACTTGGACAACAACTCCTTCATCTCATCAGAGGGAGATGATGTACCTGCAAGTACTTTGATGATCAAATAAAATGTCTCATATATGTGATGTTTTTATGGTAAAAAAGTGTGTGTATCAGAATACAGTTAAATCCATAAAATGCCTCATATATAAGTTTTTTCTTTGTTGGCTCATGCATAAGTTTAATCCATAACAACAACAACAGTTATAATGTTTTTTTAGAGGAATAATAATAATAATAATGTTATTCATTTGGTACATTCGTTCATCGGTCAATGATGAGTTCTCAGTCAAAGCACACCAACGCAACATCCTAAGTAAGTCCAAAATGAGTAATTAAGAATCCTAAGTAAGACTAAAGAAACATATAAAGAAATTAAACAAAAATGTTAGTATAATAAGGTTAATGGTTATCTTAAGGATTCACTCACTCAATATACTAAAATTCTTAGTATGAATATAAGCACTACAATTAATTGAAAATTTGATTTCTTTCACAACATAAGCACTCATTGTTTATAAAAAAAAAAATAGCGAAAGGGATATATACCTTGCAATGCAACATTGATATAAAACACTTTTGTGCAGCTCTTATTATGAGACATGATTCTCCTTTATGGGTCAATCAAATAATGCTGAATTTTGTAGTATTTTTTATAGGTGTAGATCATTTTTGCAAATCAGTATATATAATGTCATATAGGTTGGGTGTCCTCATCCATGAAACATTAAAAAATACGCCTAATTCTTTGAAAGATTCGTATGCAGTATAGTTTATTGTAAAATGTCAACTCTAATGCATATATAAGGACAAAATCAACCAAATGTTTTCACAATTCTTAATATCCATTGATAGGCTCTCCCCATTTTCATTTTTTTGGTACGTTATTTTTTCTCTGCCAATTCTATACTTTAATACTCTTCGAATATCTGTCATCACATACACACACACTCTCTCTGACAATTTACACTCTAATCAAAATTTGTATTCATATGAATATGATCAGCACATATTATGGGAGAGGCATGTTTTCCTTGTTTGGTCTCTAATAGTCCCAGACAGTGCCACATTCCCCATTTTCAAACTTGTCTCTCTCCCGGTTCTTCTGCATATTGAACTTTGAAGCATAATAATTAATTAATAATATACTGTGGCTATTCACATGGAGCACATGATCTATAATAGTATGTTAGCTAGATTAATTGAAACTACAAAGCTTATATTATTAATTTCTCATAAGAGGATAGTTAAACCAATCTCATCATATCTAAGATTGAACATCTAGAGCGTAACTCGAGCAACTAAAATATCCAACAAATTTTAATTAGAAAGACTCTAATACCATATTAAAATTTTAGATCTCATCCAACTTGGAACTTATCAACAATTGTGAATTTGTGATCATCTTAAAATTTGAGCAGTTTTTCAACATTCAACAAAAAACCTTGAGTGGGGAAACAGTGATGTTAATATTAATAATAATATAGTACACATATAATGGGGATTGACAAAGACATCACTCGGTAATTTTAGCCACATACCATATGGTTGCGGTATTCAACAAATTAAAAGAGTTTGGTGCATCTGAAGTCAATAAAGTTGATATAAATTTCAACTCCCTCTTCTCTCTTATAGATTTCCTTTAGAAGAAAGCTTCAATTTGTCAAATGTTTTGCTAACAAATCCTCTCCTTACCACATCCATTCTCTTTATAGCAATAAACTTATATATTTAGGTCAAAAAGTGATGAAATCTTAGTTAATGGATCAATGATCTATTGCTAGGTTTAGTAATAATTTTTTAAATTTTTATTATAATAATAATACAATGCTTTGGAACTATGTAGGTGTTCAAAAAGTGGAATCTTTACTTAATGGATCAATGATCTAGCAATTGCTAGGTTTAGTAATACTTATTTAATCATATAATGATTCTTTTCTTTTACTTCCAAACACGATTGAAAGTCTACAAAAATTGAGTCAAGATTCCAGTCATATAGCTTATGCATGCAATTAAGAAAGTAAAATATAATTTGTCAAATAAGCAATATTAATTGTGAAGTACAAATTTCCCACCAGTCATATATTACCATTGAAAGTCCCTCAAATAAATAAATAAAATTACTATTGAAAGTGCCTTCATCAAAAACTAAACTACTTTTTTTTTTTTTGACAAAAAAAACTAAACTACTATACATGGCCTTATAAATAATTATACACATTTCCCACCAAAATTGACTTTATAAAACCTCACATTACTTCATTAAATTAAGGTTGTTCCAATCGCTAATATTATTCTACACACATAGCATACCAAAAATCAGACGTCATGGTTAGATGTACATAGCAAAGAAGGCTGTGGAAGCATATGGCATTTGAAGAAGAAAATAATATAACAAAGTAGCAATCGAGAAATTCCACATAGTGACAGAAAAACAGTGGTATGTAAATGAGAACAAAGTCTTAGTTTAGGTGGGAACAAATTGAAAAGTTTGACGAAGGAACGGGTCCCATTACAATACGTGCATGTATATATTATATGCTAAGATTATAGAGTTATTAGCATGGTGAATTTCAATGAACAATGATCATATTCTTATGCCTCATTTATTTATTTTAATAAATTATATGTCACATTCTTTTTGAAATATAAAATGAAATAGGGATTATATTTTTTAAATACAATAATAATAATAATTTAAAAAGAAGTACAAGAAACACTATACTCCAATTGACATATATAATTATAACACATCTAATTAATCAACACTGTGAAAATAATAATAATAATAATGGAATGAACAAAAGTAGCACATTGATCTCTATGTTTACGTTACCACTTCGCACTCCGTGTCTATTCTGAGTGGTTGTAAATCTATAAATGTTGTATGATATCTAAAATTCTACGTCTCTACTGAAAAAGTAAATGTTGTATAATATCTATAATTCTACGTCTCTACTGAAATCTAGTACCACTTGTTATAGATTTTAGTAGTATATTTTTTTTAACGGAGATTTTAGTAAGTATATATCTAGTATTGTTTGTACTACTTTTCATTATCATTATTTAATAATATTTTTTCATCCAAAAAATAAGAAAAAAGAACAAAAATATTTTAACACTCTAATATGATGGTTTGTCTAATACAAACCTCTTAAAGGATTTAAAGGTGATCCTTACTATTTTTAGTAAAAAAAATGTTTCATAATAATAAAAAAATAAATAAGGAAGAATTGTAGTATTTTATTAAAACTTATTAAAACAATAAGCATCCACCTTAAAACCATTTTTTAGAAGTCCATGTTAAATAATTCTAAATTTTCTATCATATATCAACTTATCATATTTATTACACCACTCTCTTTTACCTTTTTCTCTCAAGATGTATAGCACATAAAACATTTTCCTATATATTATCACTTGTAAAAACAAACAATATATATTATCACAACACATTAAAGAAAAAGTCTGCATATATGAGAGATCAAATATATTGATAATAAAGTTAATCACGAGCAAGAAAGCATGAGAGACAGAGAAAGGTAGATTTTTACAACTGTCAATTAGGGAGGAAGAGGGTAGGAGGAGTTGTCACATGATTTGCAACAGTACAAAAAAGGGGACAGTAACATATCTGTATCCATTATGTAGGTTTATTACAATTTAAACACAACTACTAGTATAGCCTGTCCGAATATTATTCATTCTTTTTTCATTTCTTTTTTATTTTTGAACCATAAAAGTCTCCCTATTATAATATCTTATTAAACTTATGATGACTCTAATTTTCTTCTTCTTCTTCTCAAGTGATATATGATATACCAATAACACACTCCAAACCAAAACTACCTATCAAGTTTACATTTCCATCCATTCAAAAGATCACCAGCATCATCAGAGAATAATTCAGTTTGATCAATCTCTCAAGAATTCTTCTATGTTATGTATATGATCAATATATAGCCTTGGAAGAGAAATAATAGAGGGACACATCTTCATCTTGAATGCTTGGTATTTAAGAAGAAACTTCTTTGCTTTTGTTTCTTCAGCAAGTCTTAATCATAGTTTATATATATCCCTCATCATCTATATCTTCATGGTATTCTTTCCTTTCCACCAATATCCTTTTTGTGATGTACTTAATTATAATCATGAATATAGCCTTTTCTTTTTGTGTTCATTTTGATTATAATTAAAATGATTAATCAAATATTTGTTATCTTATGTTAACTTTAGATTTATAATTTAATTTTTTCTACAACTTGTTGATAATTTCCTAATCAATCTCCTAACTTGTTTTTCCGAAGAAATTTTTTCTTTATTGAATATTTCCCTAGAAGTACATCCTCTAAAGGAAGATGTGTTTTCTGCTTTGTGCATGATGATTTGCAGTGTTTTGAATATATATTATACGTATGCTTATGTAACCCTTTCATTTCCAACATAGAGTATATATAAAAGTACATTTTTTTGCTGATATAAAGTTAGTAATTAAAGGATGATAAATAAGATTGAAGATACCAATGTGTTGATCTGTCACTAATTTGTTCTTTTCCAATAAACGTATCTTACACAGGATATCATATGAAAAACCTGAATATGGATAAAATTGCAAGAAAATTGACTGTCTGAGAACTCAGAAGTTTATTAATTAGCACCCTGGTTTTATTTATTTCCATATCTTCCTCCACCTTTACAGTTAATTCCTTTCTCCTTTTCTGATTATTCAGCTACTTATTCATTAGGTGATTCATTCAGAGAAAGTACTTGTTCAAATTCTTTAAATATGTAGGTAGATCTGAATTTGATATATCTGTCAGAAATTTGATTCACAGGTTAATTGATGAGAAAATAGAGTAGAGATGTTGGTTTGGTTGCATTCTTTCTCTTTATTAAAATTCTTGGCTTTTTTAACCTATTAGTACTATACTCTACTATATATCTACCTTCTAATATGAATCTTATTAATTATTATTAATTATCATCCTCTCTCATTAATTATTTCTCACTGTTACTGTCTACTTTTTACAATCACACACACTGTTCCTTTATTAACATGCCATTCTAGCATTTCAGTACCTATATTTTAAAAGTTTTAAAGCTAAGTAATTGTACATTTTACAGCCTGTTCTCATCACTTTTAATTCTTGTTCATTTTAACAACTTTTTGTACATTTTACTATTTGTTTGTTTCAGACTTGAAAACATAATTTGCAAACAACAAATATAGAACAAGTAGTTGTTAATGAATATGTCAGATGGATATGAGAAACATGAGAATGAGAGGAGTACTGGGAAGAGTGAAGAAGAACATGCTGAGGACACTTCAATGGGATCTTCACATAAGTGTTCAATATCCTTTGATTTGAATGAAGAAGCTAGTAGTGATCAAGATGTTAAGAATGAGGAGAATGATCATGAATTAGTCAATAATGGTGATGATGATGATGAGAAATTAGCAAAGGATGATGATGAAGGTAGTTCAAGTTCAACAAAAAGAAGTAGTGGATCAAATGAAAGAAGAAGAAATGGTGTAAGACAATATGTTAGATCAAAGATGCCTAGGCTTAGGTGGACACCTGATCTTCATCACTCCTTTATGCATGCTGTTGAAAGACTTGGAGGCCAAGAGAGTAAGTATATGCCCTAGATAATTGTGAAATTGTTTAATTTGGTTGAAGTTGAACATTTTGTGTTAGTGTGCATTATTAATATTGGTGCATGCAGGAGCAACACCCAAATTGGTGCTTCAGCTGATGAATGTGAGAGGACTCAGCATTGCTCATGTCAAGAGTCACTTGCAGGTATATAAGACAAAATTTGAGGTAGATATATATGTTTCTTAAACGAAAAAAAAACAAAACTGTACAACTTCAATCTTATAGCCACTGATATTTTTGTTTCACGTAAAATATATTAAAATAAAAGGGGGGAATAATTGAGAAACATATATTAGATCAATTAATTTTTCTGCAGGGTGATCCGTGTCCACCGGGGGATAATGTTTGTAGGTTTTTTTAAATTTGATTTTGGAAGTTCTTTATGATAAGTTTTGTAAAAAAAATAAAAATCATTTATATATTCAAACAATTTGTACATTCCAAATTAATCAATAAAAAAATATAGAATGATTTATCTTTGAATTGGATATTTTTTGAAAAGATAGTGATGCAGTAAATATAATAAGTTGGGGATGTGATTGAAAGAAAGAGATAGAAAAAACATGACGTGTTGAATGAATGTAAAAAAAGTAAAGGTGTTCAAATATAATTGCTCTTATTTTTTTCTTCTTTGAAATTAAGTTTTGATATATGAACTTCATAAATCATTTTATGGCTATGCAATTTTCATTTCAGATGTACCGGAGCAAGAAACTTGACGAGGCTGGACAAGGTAAGGATTGCCCTAAATCTTGTTAGACATACTTTGTTTAAATTTTAAACAAAGACATCATAGATAGGGAGAAACCATTCAAACAACTACTTCATGGTTTGTGAACATACAATCATTCAAACAACTACTCTCTCTCCCTAAATAAGTGACATCCTTTGGCCATGTGTATTATTCATATAACATATTTTGACCATATTTTTCTACTATTATATAAAAACAAATGGTGACATATAAAATGTTGTTGAATTTGTCTCAATAAACATTTTCAAAATGTCAAATTTTTATATTTTTTACTAATACATGGTTAAAGATTTGAAAGATTAAAGATGTGTATTAACATGTGTAAAATAGTCAACAATGTCACTTATTTTAAAACTAAAGGAGTAAATGTCATGGTTGGATTCCCACCTTTAAGAAAATACTAATGATACTAACCTCTGTCCTTTAAAAAAAAATTATTTTTTAGTAATTACAGAAAAGAGTATGTGCTAAAAATCAAAGTACTACAAGGGCTTATTTAGGGTTAGTTTATTTTAGTTCTTAAACAAAACTTTATTTTAGCTGATTTTGTTTATTTTGACATTTATTCATATTTATTTACTTTGCAGTACTAAGTCCAACACACAGATCAACCCATGAATTAGGTTCCATTTCTCACCATGTAGCCCATCAGTCCATGATACCTCATCAACATTTCAAGATGGCAAATGGTGGAATTGTTCTGGAAACTAATTACAACCAGCACAGTTATAATTTCCACAGTCTTCTGCATCCCTCATCCTTATCACATTCACATTCACATTCACATTCAAAGCCCATCAATTCAAGGTAAACTATATATGCATGCATTCTTATTTATTTTTTTCCATCAAGGTTATTAAAATTCATCAATCTTGGAGACCAAACTACATGAGCAATGAGCAATATGGTACTTAAATCAAAATTTACAATATATCTTTGCTTAGGCACCAAGAATGGTACTTAAATCATCAATCTTGGAGACCAAGCTACATGAGCAATGAATTAGTTATGCCATCAACAGCCTTAAATACACAAGGAAGATCATCCATAAGTTTGAACCAGCAGCTTCAAGTTAAGGATACTACGGTCACTACCACACTTGCTCCAATGAGACCAAGCCAATTTCTTGAAGAGAAAAGATGGCCTCCCTTAGATATCATGAACAACCATCCATATTGGAAGAAAAATTTACATGATAATTTTTCTAGTGATAGAACATCATTTAGACCCGCTGAGGTGAGCTTTGGAAACAACACAAGAAGCAGGGAAAACATATCAAACATCAACAATGACCACAACTATTTTAATAGTTCAAAGATTGAATTTAATCCCCCGTTTCGGATTAAGGTAACATTAGTAACTATATGCTACTAGAAAAAAAACAGTAGTGACGGAAATCAATGATGAAAGAAAAAAAATTCTTCTCTAATTCTCTTGTCACTAAATTTAGTGATAGATTTAGAGAGAAATTTCACGTTTTTTCCTTCTACATTTCTTTTGCTAATTTCAATTTTTTTTAATAGGTTTAGCTGAAGAAAAGAAGATATATATGCAGTTATTTTCAATTTTCAATTTTTTTTCAATTTTCATATATATATTTTCTCAATGCAGTTGAATCAAGAGACATTGCTGAAAGACAAACAATGGGTGCCTGATTTGCAACTGAGTTTAAGTCAAACAAACGGCAACAATGATGGCAAGAGTGATGGTTTGAGAGAAACCAAAGAAATCGATACGAAACTCTCACTTTCTTAGAATTTAATTAATTTATTTATCCATGTCAATAATAATATGAAAATTAATACAACCTAGCTAGTCGATCATAAAGTTGTGAGAGAATATATGATATATTGATACTAAAAGAAAGTTACACAATTGCATGTTGCTACAATACAGATTGTTGGCTTGCCAATACATATATTTGATTAGAATGAGCTTGTTTACGATTTTCATATTTCAAACCATTAATTCTTTTGGATGAGCAAAATAATTTAATAGGACTACAAGTACCGGAGGTTGATTGGTTTTAGGATACCAATGATGACACATGTAATGCATGATTTGCTGCTGTGGAGTGGTTTATTTTTTGCAAGAATTTTAATCTGTCTGGATATGTCTGCCTAAATTATTTCGAGGAAATAAACTACAATTAAACATTCCTTAAAAAAGCAATTAAATATATATGGGTTAACCCACTTAGGTTGGCCAGGTGATATTGACTTGGGACTTTAGAGTATGTTCCTTCTCAAAATCTCATGTTCGATTATCTCTAGTGCTAATTTGGGTGGGTTAGTTTAGCTCATAAAAAATATGCGTTAATTATTTGTTCGATTCCCTATGGTGCTAATTTGGTTGGACTAGTTTAGCTTCTTAAAAAAAAATAAAAATATATGCGTTTATTATTTGTTCGATTCCCTTTGATACTAATTTGGTTGAACTAGTTTAGCTTTTTAAAAAAAATATGGGTTAATTATTTAAATCGACCATGTAATATACGCGAATTATGAAAAATGACCATGCAATAAAAAAAAACGAATATTCTACCCCTGTAATTTGATATTCTTCCTTTTTTTATCCTCTAATATACGCAAATTCAAAAAAAATGATGTAATCTTGATTTTTTTAAGATTTTTTGTACGCATGTTTAAGACATTAAAATATGGCTTTAAAAAAAATAGAATTTTCGGACAAAGACGGATTAATTTTTAATTTTTAAAGCGCCGAAAACTCAAAAATATAAACAACGAAAACTCGACCTAGAAATAGAATATTGAACTAATTGTTTTTAGAGACATCCGTAGAAGTAAATAGAAAAGATCTACAAAGTTTCATTGCATTTCGAAGACGTCTTGATTTATTTTGATTTTTCAACCAAAACATACAAAATTGTAATTTTGTTCCGAATAAGCATATACTCACGAGTAAAATTTCGTTCTCTAATTTTATATACATGGTTAGAACATCATAAAAATTTTTACCATGAAATTTTGGAGTTTTTAATCGAGGGACCAATTAATTATGAATTGTTTAAGAAATTCATAATTACGTGGAACAAAAATTCATAATTTATAATTCCTTTGTCGGATTTTTTTTTGTTTTGAAATCCATATTTTTAACCTTCTAAATACGCTTGCAAAATATCATGGAAAAATTCAACCATTATTTCACTTTTCTGGATACTTTTAGAGAAAGTGTATTAACATCTTATTTATTTGTAAGAAACGCCTAAAATATGGAGGATTCGATCAAGTTTGATTGAAAATTGACATAATACGGGAGGATTCAGATTTGGAGGGTTTTTAGGCGTTTTTTTTTGTTAAATTTCGAAAATAAGGAATGAGTGAACGTGTGCATATTTATCGGTAAGGTTTGGATTATATAATTCGAAATATATCTTTATCATTCAGATTATATAATCTAAACCGGATAAAATGATAAAATTTAAGAACGCACAAGAAGATTGAAAGGTGAGAAAATAAATAATCTTCAATATAACACATTAGCACATTGATTTCATTTGAATATAATTTTGAACATGTGTAATAGTTACACTGAACTCACATAGATTTCATTTGAAACGACTTAAACTATTAAAATAAAATACATTAAAAGTGAAATCTGCACATAATTTTTTAACATAGCTCATTACGTAATTTCTATATTTTCATTTCAACTACGATTTAGAGTGAACATGCAGTTTTTCACATAAATCTCATCTCTTGAAACTTTCAAATCGCACATCGGATAGATATGATTCCTGATAAGAGTATAAAGAAAAATACTCTTCGGTCGGTTTTATATATACGAATCAAACCCATTAGTGTTAGACATCAGGGGTGTATTGGAAAAAACCCAAATCCCACATCTATCTATTTTCACCCTCAATTACTTAAAGTTAAAGCATGTTTATTTGTATATTTTTTTGAACAAGAAAGCATTTTTATATATTATTTTATTTTTATTTGAAAAACATTTGAATATCGATAAGTTTTTTTTTTTAATTGAAAAGTGATATTTCACCTTACAAATCGGATGAGTTAGACCCTAAATTTCAACACTTTCTCCCTCAAATATTTAAAATTAAAACATGTTTATTTTTATATATTTTTTGAACAAGAAAGCATTTTTATATATTATTTTATTTTTATGTTAAAAACATTTGAATAAGTATCGATAAGGTTTTTTTTTTTTTTTTTTTTAATGGAAAAGTGATATTTCATTCATTGTTAGAAAGAATTTAGCAGGAAATCAGAGGTCAAAGCAGTACTCTTCATGCACACAATCCTCTATCCAAACTAAATGAGCATTTTGTAAAGCAAATTTAGCTAATAGATGATCTAATAGATTAGGAACCATAATAAAGAATCTAAACATAACAAAAGAACTAAAGTCTAAACTTAAAGCTTAACAGTTCCTCTAACAACTAACACCATCCCAAAATACTATTTTAACAGTGTTCAAATATAGACACTTAATTACATTCATAATCTATTTCAGTTAGAATATTCAGAAACCAAATCCATCCAGCAAAATAGACAGATTGTCTGTAAGAAACTTCACTACTGTTTGGACTTTGGCCATCAACTACAACTTCTCTCCTATATCTAAAGATGTCTCATCATACATTTCTTTTCTTTTTTTGGAAATGTCTCATCATACATAGCACCTGCCATGAACAATATATAAAGTTGAGAATTCCGTCAAATATAAATTTTAAATTAATAATAATAGTAGTAACAGTAACAAAAGTAGTTTAAAGAACAAAACAAAGGCAAAAGAATAATACTATGACACGCAGAGTAATCCTGGCACAATAGATAGGGAATCCAGTGTAAAACTTCAAAGGTCCTCCTGCTATGAGAGTTTTGACAGCACAGTCAACATAGCCAGTGTATGGATATTTCCCCTTGGCATCAGGTTGCATCTTGTTAATTTGAATCATCACATATTCAAATGGTAAACTACAAGCAGCTGCAAAAACAACAGACACAAAAATTGCACCTGAACAGGATATTCAGGTGCAAATTACTGCTCATAAAAGGAAGAAATCTTGGAATGCAAGTGAAATGAATCAAAGAGCATCAGACAAAGTTCAAGAGACAAATTGCTAGAGCACTAATGAAACAAACACATACAAAAAAAGCTGAAAGACTCAATTAATACAAGATTGGATCATTGAACTCCAAAAGCAAGGGAGGATAAATTATGCCAAATTGAGCCATGAAGTTAAGAATGATTTCTTATTCAGTGGAACACTTCTGTTTTTACTAGGCTTGGGATGGATGGCTCAACTCATTCAACCCTACCCATAATGGTATTTATTTGAACTAGTATGTTTTTCTTTCAAAAAACTTTTGATCGAAGAGTTCAAGCAATTTTGGCTTTAAAGCATTTTTCAAATAGCAAATAACCATAAACAAACATGAACTAAGATGAATTATTTCAGTTTATTGCTAACAAGATTATATATATTCCAAGGGAAAAAGCAACATATCACAGACAGTACATAGATCCCAACAGTATACATATATACTAAAAATGAATGAAATATACAAAACCAGAGGGACGGAATCGGCAAAGACTATATTTGTTGGCAAACTTTGGCACTTCACAATAAATTTTGAAACTAGTAAGAATACTTACCAACCACAGCAGCCATTTCTTTCAAACTAAATGTATCCTTGAAGAACTCAACACATCGAAAATATGACACAGATACTGCAATGGATCTTAGTTCACAAAGGCCAACTTCTTGCCAAAATGACAAGGGATCTAATACTTCATTTGCCATAATTCTGTAAAACATTAAAACCCTGAAAGTAAGTTGAAAAGATAAAAGATGCATTGCATAAGAAATGCAAAGGACTCGCACAAAGCCGCGAAAGAAAACCAATCAAACGTATCTTTTTTAATGAATTAAGGTCTCATTTGTGCGTGTGTGTGTGTTTATTTGAATAAAAAGATAAATTCAAAAGTCCATACTCATAAGCTAAAACAGTAGTGTCAGAACCCAGAAGAAAGCTGTAAAAGGATTCACATCCTAAATTCGTTGTTTACAAAAGTGAACATAAATGTGATCATAACAACTTACGAAAATGGTTCAAGTCGATCGGTGACATATGCATACAGCACGGGTAACGTAGCTAATAGAGCCTCAACCAGCACGAGTAACGTAGCTAATAGAGTCTCAACCAAAACCAAAACCTAAAATGTCAAAACATTGACTCATAGTTCATTAAGTAAGTGAAAATGCAATTGAAATTATGAACGAAGATTAAGCAAGCAAAGCAAGGAAGTGTGATACAATAACAACATTTCTGGGCCTAAGTGATCATTTGTCTCCAAAACCACTGTCGATAGTTTAGCCTTATTTCCTATATATGCAGTGAAGAGTTAGTTGGTTCAATTTCTACCACTTCATTTGGGGAAATAGTCATTTTCATCCCTGAATGGGTAACGAGTAGCCACAATAGTCTCTTACTCCGTAAACTATTATGGTTACTCGTTCATTTATCTCCAAAACAATAACCAACAATTTAGCAGCCTTATTTCCTATGCAATGAACAATTAGTTGGTTCAATTTCTACCAGTTCATTTTTCGACATTTAATAACTAGATGAAAAACATAACTCTAAGTAAATAATTTTAGAAGAGAAAAACATACGACAATACCTACCCTATATCAAAGAAATCCAATCATAAATGATAAGTAAAATGCATTGAAATTGAAATCAAAGGAAGGAAAAAAAAAATAACCCTTAGGAAGACCGCAATCTTCTCGAACATGTTGAATGGTAGAAGCGTAATTTCAAAATACTCTTTCAATATCCCAAGATATAGCTAATCTTACACTCTGTTTTTGCAAAAGCTTCGATGTGGGACTTTCCCTCATCTATTTTTCAAAAGCTTTTATACATCTTGGTTTAAAATATCATAAACGAGGTGTTTCTTTTCTAAAGTCATGGCACTTCAAAGACATTAAAGTCATGTCTTGCGCAAATCAGACAATCTGTCATAACAATGCAGAAAAACTAGAAACTTCATTTAAGAATTCATGTTTAAAGCCAAAAACAAAACTGAATATAGTGACCTTTGTAGCGGATGGGACTTGGCGCATTTAAGATTTTATTGTTAAGTATAAGATCAGTAAGTATGATGTAAACAATTACTGTGACTAATTTGAATTTCATTTTTCATTAACTAAATCAAAGGCAGTACAATTTACAAATACTTTAACTCAGCTGATTTTATGAAGTTTGATAATAAATTATAAATCAGCACATATATAGGATAATAAATTATAGGACATCAAAAATGCTAAAAGTGCAGCTATTGTCACCTTTATATGTGTTATTTTAATCCATTAATTATAGAATTACACATTGATATATTGGTAGATTTTAACTTTAGGGGTAAACAGACTGCAGAAGTTTCTGTCAAATAAAAAAATATTATACTAAGTACAATTTGATTTAGTCATCAGATTAATATATGTTTGTTGACAATATTATAAATTCATACATCATTCTTATTAAGTTGAGTTGCTACTGGCTTATCAGAATATCAAATGACATCATAACATAAGAGGTCTACCACGTTATGAGTTGCCATAGATAACAAGTACAAATCAGCTTACCCCATGCATACATTAATGCCCAACACTTGGTAATAATGGCTGCGCTAATCTATACAGATAAATATGATGAATTGTCGTGCCTGGGTTATATAATACTCCCTCCGGTCTCAAATATAAGAAAATATTTATTTTTTAGGTTCATTGAATAATTAATGTATTTGCTTTACAATGTAGACCAGATACATTAACTACTCAATAAACCTAAAAAAGAAATATTTTCTTATATTTGAGACCGGAGGGAGTAAATTAAATTAATGCAATGGTTGCGCACGCTTTTTGCACGTTTAATTAGGATATTACCAGGCATGCTTTGGTTAGCTAATGTATCATTTAATGTACAACTGCATATTCCCTTTGCTGTCCAAGCATGCTGATTGCTCATTGGCTTTGTAGACCATAGGTTTAGGGTTTTGATATAGCAAAACTGCAATTATTGTACATGCTCAGCATGCATACTCTCATTGGAGGGGAATGCCTACTACATGTTGAGAATTAACAGAGTCTTAATTATGACAGCTTCCCACAGATAACTGATTTGCTAAGTTTAGATTGACAGAAACATCTTTACCTTCACATGCTATATAAATAATACTTTCTCCGGTCCTATTTATAAGAGAAAGTTAGGTCAACAAAAGTTAATGTATTTAGACTAAATTTTTAACTAGATACATCAACTTTTGTTGACCCAAATTTCTCTTATAAATAAGACCGGATGAAGTAGTTATAGTTAGATATATTCAGTACAAACCTAAGACTTAACATAGTAACAAAAAAAAAACTAAGACTTAACATTGCAGAACCATGGCTGAAAAAATCACTCAAGTTTCGGCAATCTCAAGTGGGAAGAAGGACCTGAAGCTCATTGTACGTGTACCTCATATACGGGTGCCGATTAAGATGGTTCGTTTGAAGTGTGAGCCTGAAGAAGGAAAATGAGCTGCTATCTGCTGCTGTGTTTCAACTTTAGTTTTATGTAATAATTTAAGTACTCTACCTAAAGTGTTTCAGACTATCTACATGTTTGGATTTGCGTTGTTCTTTTTATGTTATCATTTTACTTCGAGATTACAACGACGTTATTTAACAATCTAGGTTGTTTGAACATTAACATTTTGCGATTATGTTGCTTTCCTTTTTCATTTGTTTATGGTCATTATTTATTCATCTATTATTTCTCTATATTGTCACAACCTGTTATATATGACGTCCATACTGATATAGAGTTAAACTAGGCAACAAATTTTAAATATAATTCCCTCAAAAAATAAATTTAATATAATTCCTTCGTAATTTTTTTTTAATATATGAAATTTGATGTTTTCTTAATCAACACATTTTTATCCTATGCGAGTTAAATTAAGAAAAGTACTTGAATTAGTTAAATTCAGAATTCTCATAATTTAGTCTTAGTTTTATATTTCTCTTTCTATAACCGTAGACCTGTATCTCATGTAGAATAAGCTATAATCAGACATTAATAAATATTGTATAAATTCTTTTGGAATAACTGTTAAAAAATTGCTTTATCTTAGCAGAAAGAGTAATTTGTAACGTTAATTTGAATTGAAATGAATTCAAGTAGAACAGTCAAGAGTTATATCAGATTGGCACAAAAGAAACTAAGTACTCGATACAGTATACAAACCGACTAATTAGCATTAGTTGTGATGGTTATGGGGGTAAACATCTGCCCAACAACTCATTAATTATAATTAAATGCGCCATTCTTTTTGCTGAACAAAGGATTCAATTAGATTACTGCTATTGCAATTCAAATTACTCATTGACCAATAACACAACATACTTAGTTTAATAACATTGACCCAAGCAAACAACTAATAATGGTCATAATGTGCATCAATGGGTAAGAGATGGTCGAATCACTACTATAAAATATACATTTAACATCAAGAGGGTTTTAGTTTTCACATCAACACAGAAAATATATGAAGGGAAAGATACACACTGTGAGTTTTTACATCAATTGACATAAACACATGAAGGGAATTCCTAATAGTATATAACATTTACATCAGTGCATGATTGAAATGAAGGAAAAAACACGCGGTGGCATTTTCGCAATTTAAATGAAAACTTTGGCTAACTTATTTTTACATCAGTGGGTGAGAATTGCCTGATGTAAAAAAAAATTCACCTTTACCTTATCCCTTCCTCCATCGTAAAACGCACCCACACTTTCCTTTCTCACTTTTTCACTCTCACTGTCCAAGCCCTCTCTCTCAATCGGAACCCTCACCGTCATTCATTCATTCCAAAGTGAAAAACCTTTCACCGTCATTCATTCATTCACCATCCAAGCTCTCTTTCTCTCTCTCTCAAACCCTTATCTCTCTCT
>Ga0315913_1000501_pt1 | contig 35588 bp, 20 predicted proteins | sample MpolsnodulesMG_FD_207736 | JGI IMG/M metagenome (GOLD analysis project Ga0315913, IMG submission 207736) | Medicago polymorpha root nodule microbial communities from Los Angeles, California, United States - small nodules | ecosystem: Host-associated > Plants > Roots > Nodule | place: USA...
TATTTCTATTACTATTATTATATTAATTTCTTTTCCAGATAAGATTATAAAAATGTTAACTTTTTCGATAAGTTAAACTTTTTAGCCTGCATTAGTTTTTCATATATTCAAATATGTTATTATAAAACTAAAATTGAAATATGATATTTTGTATAATTAAATTCTTTAAAGTGTGAAATTAAATATGAAAAGATATTTAATTTCATTGGTTCATTTGAAACATAAATTAAATTACTTAATGAAATACGTTAATACTCCCTGTTTAAATACCTTTGAAATAAGTGATTTTTGAAGTGTTTATATGGGTTCAACTCTAGGAAGAAAGGTATATGATGTTATAGGGGTTTTGGCCCGTTTGATGGTTTTTTTTAGGGGTATTAGTGTGAGTAACGGAGGATATTTGTTTACAAAATGTTTCCGAGGTCATTTGTGATGAAGTTTGAGGATATGGCTCAATGTGCAAGGGTTTGACTTTGACTTTAGTGTTGGTGATGATTTTGGAAATTAGTTTTGATTGATTTTGATGGAAGTCCTCGGTTGAGTGTTGTTTTCATTTGGATTTTGGATATACGAGATGTATGCATTTTCTTTTAAATGTTCCATCCATATACAATGTTGTTTGCTTTGTTGTTTATGTCTTGCCGATATCCATTTGTCATTTGCAAATACTTGATTATTAATAAATTTTGCATTTAAAAAAAAGACTGTTATGACATAAATAACTAACTTAACAATTTCAGCATTTTGTTAGGACTTAAAGATAATTGGCCGAGTTCAACAGTGGTGTATTGATGACATTCAATGACAATTTAAGACAGGAAAATAATAACGAGTGTCGTAAAAAATTATTATCACATACATTATCTAGAAATCATTTTTATGTTTATAGACTAACTAATGTATTAATCTTATATTATAGATCAAATACATTAGTTATTCAATAAATTCATAAAATGATTTTTTTTTCTTATAATTGAGCATATAAGTGAATTTTAAAAGTGCATTTTTAATGGAAGTATCACATCAATAAAAACATTAATTTAGGAGCATCAATTATTATTATTATTTATTGGTGAGAGAGAGAGAAAATAGGAGGATCTATATAGTAGGAGTTGTGGAAACCTCGTAGGAGGGAATCTATGACGTTGCTTTTCAGTTTCAAGTTCACAGCCTTATTAAGGTATTCTTTCTTTCTCTTTCTTCCACATGCTCTGTCACTGTTTTTTCCCTTAATCCAACCTTTTCTTTGAACTATAATAATCACTTCTCAAATCTACTTCACTTCATCATTGGATTCTTCTCACTCCATTTTTTCAGGTTCTGCTGGATTTTTTTACATCTAGTCTAGGGTTTTAATGTTCTTTTTTCAAACTAACTTGCTGTTTTTGATGTTGTTGTTATGTTTTAATGTTGTTTTTAATGAAACTATATGTAGTTGACTCTTGGGTTGTTCTTCATTTTTCATAGTTTTTAATGAAACTATGTTCTTTTTAATGTTCTTGTCTTTTTTGTTTAATTTAGTAACGAGGTACTATTGTTTTGAATCTTTCAATTTCTTCATGGTATTTTTTCCTATGCAGAATGTTACATGTTTTGTTATTAGTCTTACATCAAAATGGGTTATTTTCTACTTGTTTGAAAATGGGTATAGTATATAAATTAGGCTATTTCATGAAAATTTAGTTTTTTTTTGGTTGTTTGAAACAATGAAGTAGCATGTAATTGAGGGTCATTTGTATTTTATTTAGTTTTTGTTGCAGATTTTGATGCTTGAGTTCTGTTCTTTGTAAAACATCGATTGTTGACGTGATGGGGAAAGGAAGAAGTCCTGGGAAATGGATCAGGAGCTTACTCTCAGGAGGGAAGAAATCTTCATCGAAGTCTAGTTCGTCAAAGAAGAATGATATTTTTGTAAGTGTTTTCGTGGTTATCACACATTTTTGTTTATGATTTGATTTTATGTAACTGCTGCCTCTGTTATAAGGAAATTATTAAAGGTAGAATTATGTTATAATTGTTACTTATAGGGTGTGAGTACTTTGAATTTTGAAATAGGAATGTTGTAATTGTTGTTTCAATTCGTGTACGTAGAAATCTTCGAGTAACAAGGATGCACGGGGAACTTCTGAGTTAACTGTTTCTAATCCAATTTCAACTGTGGATTCTTTGCAAATATCTGCACCAATATCTGGAGCTAATGTTGCGAAAGCAGTGATTTCAGAAAAGGAAGTAGTTAACAAGTCATCTCATGAGAGGGATATTCTCTCAAATGGAAATGAAAAGGCTCAGGTACCGGCTGTTGCTAATGTTGCAACTCAAGATGATCTTGAGACACTCAGGCTTACGGAAGCAGCTATTAAACTTCAGGCTGGTTGTAGAGGCTATCAGGTAATACTCCCCTGTAATTTTACATTTATGTTATGCGGGCTGATATGCTTCTGTTATAACAGTTTGTTTGAATTCTGCTATGTAACAGTACTGTAACTCTGTTATAGCTGCTTTTTGACAAAATTTTGTACTAAGCAGCGTATCGGGGAACAATAGTGATTTGTTTGAATTCCTCTACACTATTGCGTGTTTAACAACACCGTTAAATTATAATTATATGAAAAATGTCACGGACATTGCAAATATTAATGAAGTAGAGTAGAAATGCTTGAAGATACCATTGCAACCACATCTATTACACTTTTATTTTAAACTAAATTTGCAGTTGTAGGAAAACAGAAAATATAGCTTGTATGTTTGACATTTTGTTTATGCAATTTTATTGGAAATTATTTAGTGTCATGATATATTTGGTCAAGAATTGCGGTACTCACTGATTCTCAATTTGCAAAGCCATCACATGCAATTTGTCTTAGTATTGGTACTTTATTGGAATGTTTCTTTATGTATGATTAATGGTTAATAAATACTTAAAGTGATTCTTGCATAACTTCATTGAAGGCTCGTCGGGAATTTCATACACTCAAAGCTGTTACACAGCTGCAAGCTCTTATCCGTGGTCACTTGGTTAGAAGACAAGCTGTTTCTGCTTTATATTGTGTGAAGGGAATTGTTAAAGTGCAAGCATTGGCTCGTGGTTACAATGTTAGACGTTCTGATATTGGGCTTGAGGTCCTGAAAATTCGCAAGGTAAAAGTTTTTTGGCTAATTCTATCAATGCAATGATCTTTACATTGTTCTCTCTGAATTTCTTAGTCGAAATGTAGGAGGTTTTTATTTAATTACCAATAGATGTTTCCTGTCATACAAAAAGAATGTTCGTGTGACTTTATAGAACATACTCTGCGGCGTAGATGAGTGTCATCAATTGCATGCTCCCTACCCTTGTATTGCTTCACTAATTACTTCAATGTACTTTTCTCAGGATACTCAATGTTCAAAATCTATTGGCATTGTTACATCTACACCAGCAGACAAGCTGTCAGAAAATGCCTTTGTTCGCCAGGTATGAACTTCTAATTACCTATATAGATGATAAATAATAATAGATTGTTTTAGGTTTTCCTAATATCTGAAATATGACTAAAATCAGTTAATTAAAACTTCCACAAAAATGTTATCAGTTGATAATTTTATTGTCCATGGAAGGTTTCCTCCCTTTTTTTTCTTCTTTTTTTCCTTCCGGTAAACACTAGTAGTATTAATTGAATTAAAGAAGGATAAAAATGTCTTGACTCCCGACTCGACTTTTGGGGTCTTGAATTTGTCGTTGTTATATATGTCACAACTTTGAAGTTTTAAACTTGCTTTACACTAATTTTATATTCAATTCATGCCTCAACTGAGTCTGAAATTTCTTCATATAATTTCCAATAGCTAAGGTAGTTGTTTATGTTATGTGAAAAGTAGTTTTGGTCACTGAACCATTCCACCTCATGTTATGATTTTAAGTTGACAACTCTTGGAATTTTTCTGATCAATTACTAATTTTACCTTACTCTCACCCTTTACTAAAAGTTTTTCTATCATGTGCAAATTTGCACATGTTAATAAGTTTAAAATAGTAACTTTGCATTGGAACTTGACAATTTGTTTTAAATATATAACTTTTTAATAAATAATTGTTGGTTTTTTTGTCAAAAAAATAAAAATAAATAATTGTTGGTTTTCAATAAAAACTTGCTAATTTTAGTTGCTTTAACATATGCAATATTGCACATGTCAGACAAATGCTTACTAATATTATTTATTGATATGAATGGTGTCAGACAGATGCTTACTAATATTATTTATTGATATGAATGGTATAACAAAGTTTTGAAGAACTGATTTTTTTTCTCTATGGTTGTTTGGTTTAGTTCTTATTGTTTTGAAATTAAATTGTCTTGGTATAATTTGACTTCGATAAAAGCTCATTCCATTTGATATCCATTTCAGCTGCTGGCTTCATCGACCCATGCGTTTCCTCTATCTCTAAATAGCGATCTTGGAGAACCTTACTTGGCTTCGAAGTGGCTTGACCGTTGGACAACATCAAGCTTTTGGGCACCTCTTCCTAAATTGAAGAAGAAACTTGACTCAGTGTCGGCTGAAAAAGGACAAGTTAAAAGGACTACCCGGAAATTGCCTGCTGTGAAAGCTTCTGATGGCTCGAGTTCTGGTTCTAGCAACCAAAAACAACGTCCAAAAAAGGATTCAAATCACTCATTGGTTTCAGCTCAGGCACAAGAACTCCCAAAGAAAGAAATTGAGAAAAGTAGTCTAAAGAAAACTCGTATGCAGAATGTTTCAGACAGATCTGAGATTGTTAATGAGAAAAGAAAACACAGCTCTAGGGCAACTTCAGATCAAACTGTCACTGATGTTTCAGAGCAGGGGCCAGGTTCCTCTTCTGAGAAAATGAAAGAAACGACGGAGCCAAAGTCAGAAGAATCTTGCCCTGAGAAAGGTCTTGGACAGAAAGTACTGGAAGAGAATAATGAAAAGCCAAAGAAGAGCTCAAATGGTGGTGCCAAAGAAGAGAAAGGTCTTGGAAAGAAAACTCTAGAAGAGAAAAACGATAAGCCAAAGAAGAGCTTAAATGGCAGTACCAAAGAAGAAAAAAGTCTGGGACAGAAAACTCTAGAAGAGAACAACGATAAGCCAAAGAAGAGCTTAAATGGCAGTGTCAATGGAGAGAAAGATCTTGGACAGAAAACACAAGAAGAGAATACTGATAAGCTAAAGAAGAGCTTAAATGGCGGTGTCAAAGAAGAGAAAGGTCTTGGACAAAAAACACAAGAGAATAATGATAAGCCAAAGAAGAGCTTAAGTGGCGGTGCCAAAGAAGAGAAAGGTCTTGGACAGAAAGCGCAAGAAGAGAATAATGGTAAGCCAAAGAAGAGCTTAAATGGCAGTGTCAAAGAAGAGAAAGGGCTCAAACAGAAAGCACTAGAACAGGAAGGTCATAATGATCCTACTGCTGTCTTACAGACTAGTGTGAAGAAGGTAGGAGATGAAGAAATTGGAGTCAGCGAAGACTTGAATGGCGGTGACAAAATTATCAGCAACAATTACCAAAGAAGAGCTTCACTGCCTGCTAATTTTAATGATCAAGAAAATGAGATACACAATACTCCAAGTCCAAGAGTGCCGAGTTATATGGCTCCAACTGAATCAGCAAAAGCTAGACTAAGGGGACAAGGCTCCCCAAGATTTGCTACTGATATCATAGACAAAAACAGTTTAACCAGGAGGCATTCACTTTCATCTTCACTTAACAGCAAGTCAGGTTCATTTTCCCCAAGAGTAGAAAAGCTGATAACTTTGAGCGGAAGAGGAGTTGCGAGGACTGATAAATCTCTGTCATCTTCAAGGGACGGGACTGGTAAGCATTTATAATTTTCACTGTTTCTCCGTACCTTTTAATTTACTTGATGATTGGTTAATTCTTTGAGATGTGTTTTTATGGTAAGGAAAAGTTGCTTAATATATATATGGTCAAGTGTATTACGGTGAGGAAAATTTTCTGTTCTCATGAATGATATATTTTTGGTGTACTGCAAGACTTTTAGACTAAAAAACTCATGTTTGTAAGGATAAGTTATTCTTTTATTTATTATCACAAAAAAGTTTCTTCTCCACAAAATTTGGTTCTGCAAATGGCTCCAAAGCAGCAATTTAGAGCCATGTAAATAAACCGTGTAATTTGGATTGTCTATTCTCGAGCAGTCTGGCATTGGCTCTAAAGCAGCAATTTAGAAACCATAAACTGGATATAGAAACCATGGCTTCTGCAAATAGACCGTGTAATTTGGATTGTCTATTCCAAACAGTCTGGCATTGGCTCTAAAGCAGCAATTTAGTCTCGGCTACCTAGATGTAGTTTGGCCTAGGTTTTTGTCTTGGTTATGGTTTGTAATGGCAGTGGTCCCAGACACAATCTACCCCTATCTGTTTCTGTTGTCTCGATTGTGATCTAGCTTAGCCTCCAACCTCAAATTTAATATAATCTTTGGTTATTTTCTAAAGGGTACGTTTCCAATAAACTTAAAGTTTAGGTTGTAGCTGTAGGAGGATTGTGAATCAAGTATTGTATAATAGCTTGGTTGTATCTTAGAGTCATTTAGAGTATCTTTTTTTTGAAAAAAATAAATAAAAATATCTTATAGGCTTGATTTTGAATTTTTCTTGTATAGTATAATTTGTTTCCTTATTTTATTAAGAGTCTATTATTAATATAAAATATGGATTAATGCTTTATAATGTGTAATAGTGATATATTAAATATCATTTACATCATTTCAATACTTTTTATTTTATTTTACTTTGAGTGTTCCTTTTCTTCCAACTATACTTAAAGGACTAAACCATATAACCTCAACAAGTGCTACTCCAAGCATTCCTTTTCTCTTGAGTTTGACTGGTCCAATTTTATATACATATCACCTGAACACTGATCCATTTCATATATGTCGCTTAAATCTAGTGAATTACCTCTTCATCAGTTATCCCTTCATTTTGAATAATGAGCCTAACCCAAAGTACTTAAAATCATGTTTGCTCGTACTTCAACTTGGTCTTTCACTTTTGTCTCTAAGCTAGAACTAGAACTAGTTCCCTCCTATATACTCCCTCCATCTCATTTTTTCTGTCATGTTTGGAATATTAGCTCATCTCAAATTAGTTTCCCTTTAGAATATCAAGAGAGTATTATTATTTTTCCAACTATACCCATTTTTGGTATCCAAACCTACCCTATATTATATAGTCTTTTGTACCTAACTCCTATAATAAAGATACCCTTAATAATTTTCTTAAGATGTGTGAGATGACAAATAAAATGAGACGCAAGGAACACTTTGTCTGATTTTTTACTTAAAAGAACATCATCTGGTTCCAAAGTTTGGCTCCACATCTCTAGTCTTCATTTATTTATTCTCTTAACTTGGCGTTCAAAACTATACCATCTGCAAAAAGCATGTATTGTGGCATAGACTCTTGGATATGTTAAGTAAGCACATCAAAGCCAAGTTAGAAAGATAGGGGATCAAAGTTGACCATCGATGCAATCCTATAGTTATAATAGGGAAGTCTTCTTTGGACACCTTGTGTTCTAACATAGTCATGATTCCGTTGAACACATCTTTCAACTGGATATAGAAACCATGAACTCGTGTTTTTGTCCTTAACCTTTCACAATATCAGTAGGAGGTTTGTATCAAAAGTTACCATTTAAATAAGTGAGTGCAGCAAGCAAGTGCTTGAAGTTTCTCGGCTATAATTTTGATAACATGGCTCAAATTATTTTAATTTTTTTTAGAAACTACAACTAGAATACATTAAATTCAGTAGGCCTAAAGGATTCACTTAAATGTAGGTAATAAGTGGCTTCATATTCATGAAAACGCACTCGTACTTTGTGTTGAATCAAAGCACAAGATGTGTAGATTTTACACGGACATCGAATCAAATATTAGTTTACTTGAATTGTTATTTGAAATTTACTGTTTCAATTACTGACAGTGCTCTGTGGATATTATCAATTTCAGATAAGATGACTCAACCTCAGTGGAGAAGGTGATTTTACATAATCTTTCAGAACAAAGATACCTCACGGTGGTAAAAACTAACGGAGCAAAAGATATGATGAAATATGAAGTACATTACAGCCTTTTTATTTATTCATCGTTGTCATTATTATTTGTGTTATGGTCATAGATACAGAAGGATACATATTGTTATCAGAGTCTATATCAGCTTTCTTTTAGTAGCAAATACTTTGCTGGGTATATATATCTACAGTTTTAACCTTAGGTACCGGTTCCTCTCTTTTTCTAGCCGTTGTGATGTATTGTTCAAACCATTGTTTCAAAGAGTGTCATATTTTTCTAAATTTGAGAATGCTTTCCTGATAATATTTTTATTCAATAATGTATAGCCGACCCTACTTAGTGAGATAAGACTTGATTGTTGTTGTAATGTTACGAGCCTTGGCACAATGAAGTTGCCACCTCAAGACATTAGTCACTGATTCAAAGGAATTGAATGGTACATTCACCTTCCCTAGACCCCCATCTGATGGGAATCTTGTGCCCTTGGCCATCGTAATGCTATGTGCATTTGAAGGAATTTAACGTGAATTGGCTCTTGGTCATAGCTCGTAATGGTTATATTTAACACTAAGAAGAAAGGTTTCCTAGGAACTAAATCGCATTGAATTGTACATTCCGTCATAGAGGACCTTTCTTCTTAGTGTTAAATATATTCTTAAACATGACGGTAAGGTATCACGTGTGGTGTGTGTTTTGATTGCAAGTTGATGACCCAACTATACATGCAAGTCTTTTTTCGTTTCTAAAATAAGAAGACAATTAGGTCTCAACTCTTAAGTCAATTTTTTAGACTACGTAACCTCTTTTAGATTCTTGTATACAATACATCTTCCATAATCATCATATGCCAGTAATACTTGTTGAATATGTTCTTTAGATATTTGGAGATTAAACTTTTGGAATTTAGTTTAGAAAAGATTTTGATGCCATCCTCATCTATGAAGAGAAAAGGATATTATGGAATACTTCGTAAAAATCAAATGTATTTGACCTTTTGAATGCTTTGTACTTATATTTTGTTACAGAGAAATGTACTTCTTAGCCTTCTCTTGTAATATAGTGACATCATCAACGGTCCAAAATGATCCATTGATTTTATTTGTCTTTATCCTAATAAAACTTGGGAGTGGAGGAATTTAATGGTTATATTTTGACAATATACCCACTTCTCTCTTGACTTCAGATAATATGGTGACTCTTGAAAATGTAGTACATTTGATTTGATTCACTATATTTGAAATATGATTTTTCTCCCCCATTTCAAAATTTGGATTTTTAGTCCCCAAACTTTACACATTATTGTAAGTAATTTTGGTCATAACCCATATTTTTAACCTCCAAAATGGTGATTTTAGGGGCAAAAAGTGATGATTGTTGGTCTCAAAATTGATATATAATCACCTAGAAGCACGTAATCACAACTGTGTGGAGTTCCACCATTAATTAATCTAATAACTATGGACTTCCACAATGCTTCTTAATTAAATGGAAATCTCATTACTTTTAATAAGAAGCCTTTGAGGAAGAATGTTTTTACGGATGATGAACGATACTCTTGGAGTAAGCGTGTCTTTGTGTTTGACGGTGTTTAAAACTCGTACAACACATGTTCAACATTTGTACATCGCATGTCAGACTATTTAGATAAGTCTCTAAAAAAATATATTTGTTTGAATAGGGTGGATACTAAGTTACAACACAATCTCATCTACAATAATAATGTACACTTCTTCTAATTTTTTTTCTCTAAAATATTAGAACAAAAAAGCTTTTAAATTAAAAGTAACATACTAGTATTTCAATTAAGCATTTGAAAAAATCTCGCATTTGCAGGGGAGATCTGAAAATATTTTAGTTGTCGGTGCTGTATAAATTTATAGTATTAAACATATATAACATTTCATTTTTAAAAACATACATATACATCATTAATTGTTGTTTGCATTTTTTCATATTCGAAAAACACTAACAATTTTCTTATTTTCAAACGTCAATAAAATTATCTCTATATAAACTAAACTATTTTAATCATTTATCTCCGATGCAATGCACTTGTCCCTATCAACATCTTAAGTATGCTCGTCCATGTATATGTACGCCTTGGCATATACACAATTCTTAATCTTCCCCGGTATTCAACGATGATGATCAATGATGACTTAAAAATCTTAAATTTGATCTTTTATTTATTTTTTACTTTTTAACTTTAGAGTAGGAGATAGATGAATGAAGGTAGACGATTAACATTGTTTAGATTCTTTTTTTCTAATGAAACAATTTTCTCAATTATGAGACATATATAGACATGTGCATATGCAAATATTTTTATCTACACACCTTTATTTTCCACGGTATTCAAGGATGATGATCACGGAGGGTTTACAAATCTTAAATTTGATTACATTATTTTTAACTTTGTAGAAGGAGATAAATCATAGCCGACCTCACTAGTGGAGTAAGATTTTGTTGTTGTTATAGTTGTAAAAGGAGATAAATCGATGAAGGTAAAAGATTAATTAGCATATCTTGTTTTAGAATTTTTATGTAATGAAACATATTTCTCAATTATATGCATATATAAATTTTAATCTTAGATCTTTTATAAATGATGTTCCTATTTTATTTAATTATAATAAATAAATATGTGTTGGTGTCTTATATTTTTAACATTAGCAGTATTTGTCCCATAACTCAGTTGGCAGGGACATGTATTTTTATATGCAAGGGCCGGAGTTCGAACTCCAGACACCCCATTTATTCACCTTTGAAGAAAGGTGAATTCTAACCACTAGGCTACTTGACAAAAAAAACATTAGCAGTATTAACGTGTCTGTGTTGTATTTAGTATCATACTCGGCGCTTGATAGGTTTCTACACTTTTAAATTGTTCATAGGTGTGAGGATGGATATTGAAGTTGTTTGTAGTTTGTTTGGAATCTCACATTGCTTAGGTTTCTACACTTTTTATAGGTGATAAATCTTGCTTACTCAGCTTTAGAGACTAATTTATCATTTTGTATTTTGAAGAAATAATTAGTTTTATCTCATTAGAAACAAAATGGTTATCTACACCCTTAAAAAAGGGTTAATTATGTTTTTGGTCCTCTTAAATATACTAAATTTTCGTTTTAATCCGTCTAAAATCTATCCTTCAACATTTAGTCCCTATAAAATTTTTAATCACTACTTTTGGTCCATATGTTTAAGTTAATTTTTGTATTTTTTAATAAAATTATGCAGAACATTGTAAAAAAATTCCCCCAAAAAATTATAATTTTTTTACAAAACACAAATTAAATATGAATTTTTAACCGTAAAAAATATAAAATTCATATTTTGTTAAAAAATTCTAATTTTTTTTGAGAGATTCTTATAATATTATGAATTTTTCTGTAAAATTTTATTCAAAAATATGAATTCTACATATGTGTTTACTTTAAAAGAGGGACCAAAAGTGAAGATAGAAAAATATTTAGGGACTAAAAGTTGAAGAATTTTTTAGAGAGACTAAAACAAAAATTTGACATATTTATAGGGATCAAAAATATATTTAACCCAAAAAAATTGATGATATACTTTTTTGACAAATTGTATGAATATGCCTCCAAATTGCTATATTAAGTAAGCAACCCTTAAGTTTGGGAACTTCTACGGTACACCCGCAAATTATGGTGTACCGATACTCCCACTTAATCTTTAAATTAACTATTATTTTTATGAAATAAAGAGCTATTTGTTGATATTTATATTTTAGAAAATGTCATTTCATAAGAAAAAATATCATTTCATTGTTTATAAAAATTATACTAATTTTTTTCCATTTTATTGTAAAAAATAATCAAAATTCTCTATTATGAGTACTAGAAATTCAGAAAAATAAAATTTTATTTCGTCGACGTTTTTGGTAAATAAGATTTAATTATTATAATTAAAGGTGATAGAAAACAACTTTTCTCTTCAAAAAATAACACATTTAACCATTGATTTATTGATTTGGTGTACCAATACACTCAAATTGTTGGGTGTACCATAGAATTTGCCCTTAAGTTTACCCTTTTAAGAAGATTCCTTATAGAGAAAGTTGGTCCAGTCTACCATTTCAAGGACTACAGCGGCCCCTGGAGTTCTGAAACATTATTTATTTCTATATGATTTGGTTTCTTACCATATTTTTCATCAAAATAAAAATAAAAATATACATACAAGATTCAGTTTAAAGGTATTTTGTTTTTCTTCTTATGAACTAATTAAATATCTTAATATAGAGGGATTATATTATATATATATATTCTGAAAACGAAGTTTAATAGTAATATGGAAAAGAAGATATGAAAAAAAAGCTGTTGGACTTTGGCTACATGCCTTATCTACGCCATCATCCATATACCCTACCTTTTAGTCCAGGTACATTATGTACAACTACAAATAACCATATAATATAATTACTTAAATGCAACCATAGGAAAAAAACAGATTAGAATGAAGTCAGTCACTTAGTATATTTATTATGTACAGTAAACTTTCGTCATATTAGCAATCTACCAACCAAATATGAAAAAAGAGAAATATAGGCATCTAGTAATCCCTAGAGTTCCCTTAAACATTTCATTAAGGACTCAATTTCTCTTCAACCTTGTTGAAGCGTTTGGGGGAACTCCCGGAATCACTGGTGAATAATCATTATCAAAGGTTTGGAACAGTAATTATTTATTTATTTATTTATTTTATTGCATTCAGCTAATTTTATTTAATTAGTTTATAAAACTTGATTGATCTTGCTGATTGAAGTTCTTTTGACAATCAACAATGATATGAAGCTGAAATCCAGAAATTTAGCGAGAAGTATTTCGTTCAAATTTTGGATCAAATTTGACTTTTTTTAAATCATTTTTGTTTATATTTCATACCTTGTTGATACATGATTTACACAAAAAAAAATCATGATTGTGAAGAATCATGAGATAGTTAATTTGTTGCGTGTACCTCATGTAAATATTGTGGAGTTTTTAAGTTTATGTTTGGTTGACAACTGAGGAGTTCTAAGTTGATGTGTGAGTTGAGGATAAATTATTTTGAAAGTAATTTGTTGAGGGTAAATGCAGACGACTAACTATTTCTTACCAACATTGTCAAATTTTTATCATGTTGCCTAGCTAGGTAATATTTCCATTCAAGTTTCTAGGCTTTTCAGAGGTTGTGCCAATTTTTAGCCTCCTCAAAAACTTTGGTATTTGAATGGAAGATATTAACTAGGAAATTATTTGGTTTATTGGCTGATTGCGATGCTGTAATAGCAGGTTAAAGTGTTATCTTAGGGTCGATTATATGCAAGAAATCTAAGTATTATCTTAGGTTTTTCAATTAAGAAATTATTCATTGAAAAAGTTTAACACTTCAATTTCTAATGTATTGAATTCATAATTTTCCATAAAAATATACTATTTAAAGTCCTTAAAAAGTACCTTTAAAACACTCGTTAGCATTTCACTTATATTTATTATAATTGGTGTTCAAATTCTATAGATGGAAAATTTGATTATATTTAATATGATTATCATAGTGAATTTATCTTTGGGCTAGCATGAGATTAGTGACAAGGAATAGTTAAGAATACCTTAAAAAGGTAAAGTGATTAAAAAACGTGAAATAAACTTGTTTAGTTTGATTGATCAGATATCCTAATTCATGTGTATGAACTGAGTATTTATAGCAAAAAAGATGAGGCATTTAGGCTTTGTTTGGGAGTTTGAAGGGGAAGGAAAGGAAAGGTTTTGACGGGTGCAAAATATGTGGAGAAATAGAGAAATCTTTCAAAAAATTTTAAAAGAGTAGTTTTTTAGAGAATGATAAATTAATGCATATGATTACTTTATTTTTAATTTTAAGAATATTATAACAACATAGATTAAATTTGAATAATTCTAATTAACTCTCCAAAACCCCCCAAAACCCTCCCCCAATACAATTTTTTAGTTCCTCCAAATGAGGAGGGTTTTGTATTATGAAGAAAAGTTAACCCCCCAAAGCCTTCATCTCTCATTTTCCTCTATTTCTTTCACTTGTTCATTCCTTTTTTTCCAAGCCTTCCCCTCCCTTCCCCTCCAAACTCGCAAACAAAGCCTTAGAGAACCATCATAGATGACAATCCTATATATCCATTTTTGGGCACATATTATACTTCTATAATATGAATTCAAAGGTGGACCTTTATGGTTATATATTTTGATGGAAAAATACTAATATCATTATAAGCATTTAGACATATTATTTGAAAACACTCACAAAAACACGTTTTTTTTAGAGGATACAAAAAAACATATTATTTAAATTTAATTATTTTAAAATATACATTATTTAAATTTTTTCTTTTTCTATCTTATTTCATATATGTATGTATGCATGAATATTGTCACTGAATAGTTGTGACCATGTAAGATTCCGTTAATATTATTTAACAAAAAATATATTTAATTTTTTAAGCTTTTAAAAACTTAATATTATCGTTAATCAATAACCTTTTTTTTAAATAACAAAATTCATCAATAATCAAATCCATTTACAAGACAAACAAATACTGATATGATAAGACTGAAGCAGCAAAGCAAAGAACCCAATGTATAAGCAGAACAACATAGAATACAATTCCCTCAAAAAAAAATAAAAAATAAATACAACACCAAAACCAAAGCCACATAACCCTTTAAGAAAGGGTCTTCTTAACTAGGGATTTTCCTTTAAAAAAATACTCATAATATAATACCTGTCCATGATGTGTAAAATTAGGGTGGTAAAAACTTGACTTTAATACTAAAGGAAGAAATTCATATCTCCTTGAAAACTAAAATTAATATACAGCTTGAATTAATAATTTCCTCTCCCACTTTTTTTAAATGGCCACAAGGTAAACCCTATTGTGTAGTAATAATGATAACCAAGTATGAAATGTAAAGTCCAAGAGCCAAACAAAACCTGCAATTGAGTTGATCATGAATAGTAATGAATGAACTATATATATTAGGTTTATTTCCATGCAATATTGGCTGAACCCAAGAGTTCCCCCAAACACTTCATCATAGAAGGATTTTCCTTTTTTTTTTCTTGCTATAGCCCTTTAGATGAAGAGTTCAGAGGAACTCCAAGAGACAGCCAACAAAAAAATTCCTTACACTAATTGACTTAGATACACAAATGCACAGCAAAATGTGCTATTTATTGTGGAGAATTTTATGCTCTTCGAACAAATTAAAGGTGGTTTGTAATGTTGACATATATATGTGGAGAAAACTGCAAAAGGAAGATACTTTTCTTTGCTATGAACCTGGTCATAATGCTTGACAAGAAGGGGGTGAGACTATCTGCTTCACTTAGTGATGGTGTGGTCTCGTTTAATGTAAAAGTGATTCAAAACATTGGTCTAAAAAGTGAACATTACGATATTTTCTTGCTCTTCCAAGTCATTTTCATAATTTTTAAATGGCAAGATAGGGAAAATATCATGGGCTATAATATATGTTTTTAGGAAAATCAAACAATATACTGTCAAAATAAAGGAAAAACAAAAAATATCCCAAAACCTTTTGATATTGTTGAAAATGAACAAGATTCTACAATATTTTTTAAATATAAAGATACATAATGAACAATTTTAATTTGTAGATGTTAACAAATCATTAATTTTTCTAATATATAACAGTATAGTGTTTATAATCTTAAGTATTTTTCTCAATGATAATGCTGTTAGTATTTTATCACTTACACATTGATAAAATTTGTGTATAAATATTTATTATATAAATTCTTGCCCCCATAAGTCAAGTTTTATGGATCCGACACTGAGCACACTTGTTTTTTTATTTTTTTATTTTTTGTACTTGTAGATCCGAAGTGAAATATTTTAAATATTTATTTGAATATATACTATATCTAAAAAAAAACATATGCAACTAAATTCAAGCGTCAACATGTGGAGAAGAATTTTCAATCAATGTTGTGGCTGGCTGTCAACAGGTACTTTTCCTTTAACACTTAATATGACGACTATTGCGCTTATTCTGAAAGGTGATTCTCATGCCTCTATGAAAGATTGGCGAGCAATAGCCTTATGTAATGTAGTGTATAAGGTAGTAGCTAAAGTGGTAGCAAATTATCTCAAAGTGGTTCTGGATAATTGTATCTCATATACCTAATCAAAGATACAGCACTAGCGCACAAAATATGAAAAGAAAATGTGTTGCTATAATTTGTTCCTTTTTTGTTTATTGGAGTGAATAATAGACATATTTATTAGTTTTTTTTATGAGAAATTAGCAACGATGGAGAAACATGATAATATTAAAATTATTGCTTATTTTTAGAAAATTTGTAATTTGCCTGGACAAAATTAGGGTACTACACGAACCTATAGATTTTTAGCATGATGCTAAGAGAGTTGTTGATAGTTTTCATTCTACAAATCACAATGCTACATAATTTGGTAGTATTCTTCAACATTGTAAAACTATCTTTTTTTTTTAATTTTATGAAAACTCCGGTGTGGAGTTTGTGGGAAGGCAAGCAAATGTGGTTGCCCATGAGTTAGTCAAGGCAACCCCATTATCAGCTAGTTTTCATATATTATTTAATATATCAAATTGTATTGAACATATTTTGATTAATAAAATGCTATAATTTACTCAACGAAAATAAAATAAAATTCAAGGGACATCTATGAAGATGTTTCTATTTATATTATAAAAATGCGCTTCTATTTAGTGTCAATTTTTTAATTTTTTTTTATTGTTTTTGGAGATCAAAGTCAATTAGTTTAATCTAATTTAATACAAAGATTTTTTTTTATACATACCGAATCATTAAGTTTAATTCAGTTCAGTCATGCAGTTCGATCAGTGATCCAGTGGTTCGATCAGTGACCCAATATCCTTACAGAGTCGATCAACGGTTCGATTTTTGAAACTATGATTACCACAAGTAGTAGTTATATTATCATCTTTCTATTACCTATGCAAGTTAAGTGCTTCAATTACAATGCAAGTTGAGTTCTTCAATTACATGTTTGTTGAATTTTGCACATGGGTGGTTGGCATCATACAACAATACTCTAACACAAAGATATGGTAAATAAGAGTTCTTGGGTAGTTTTAATTGAAGAAATAGTTCTTTTAATAAATACATAATGTCATAATGCAATCTGAAAATTGTTTTATGACAGCACTCAAAATTGTGATTGCAGTGAGTCTGATTAATAATGATAAGGCAATGGCATTTTAACTTATCTCAATTACTGATAAGAGCTAAGAGGGGAACGGAAATGTTTTTTTGTTATAGGTTGTGCTCTTAAGACTTTGAAGACAAATCCATTTGATCCACATCAAACTAAAATAAAAATAGCAAAATTTAGTAGAGCCAAAGAAGATCTGAGCCTATTTATTAAATGAAAAAAATAAATCAAGATGTGAAAATACTGGTCAAGGTTTAAAAAAACGGTCTGTTACCAAGAAAAAGGCCGCGACAAAAAGGTATAGACAGCCGATGTTACCGTTTTTACAAAGGGAACAAAAATTATGACGAAACGCCGTTACATCCACGACAAAATAGAAAATATGCCGTTCATGACAATAAACACAAAATCCGGATATTGTTTCAACTGAGATAGATGAAAATCATATTTTTAGTACATATTTGATCATAAATTACATAATGTTATCTGGTTATTTAGTTCAGAACAACCGAAATAGCGAAATCCTATATATACGCGACTACGGCCTTAGCTTGACCGCGACCGTTAGTTAAAACCTTGATACTAGTATAGTTTTTTACTGCAATTTTAATTTTCAAATAAGAAACACATCTTATTATCTATTTTTATTTTTATTACATACACCATATATTAAGGAGAAGTTGTACCAACGTAGGAACACATGCAGTAGATACCTCTTACCATTTCTTGAAATACAAGTTCCAGTAGAATCATCGTGGTCATATTTGTGACTACAATCATAACTACAGCCATTCTGATCAGTACAAGGTTGATCAATAATTGTGCAAAACCCAGGGCCATAATGAAAAAACATGTGCATACGTTAAAGGGTCGACAAGACTATTAGAATATCATTGCCATTATTAGGATATTATTGTTATTATTAGAATATAATTTTCATTAAATAGTCATGATTGTGTAACAAATATACAGAGAAACTGGCATTGTATATGTATCATTGAAAATCAATAGAAAGACATGACCTATCATTCCAATATGGTATCAGTAAGCATATGTACTGATCCTAAACCCTAATTGTGCCGCTGCTCTCCTCACATAACTGGCTGCACAACCTTCTTCTTTCTCTCATCTCACCCACGCTGCTCTCATCAGCTTTCTTTCTCTCATCATGTCTACCGCACAGTCATCTCCCTCCTCCTCTCCCAAAAACTCTGCAACCATGTAGAATACCAATCCTCCCATTCATCCTGCATTCACCATCTCTAACATCACCAATTTTTATCAAAATTACCCTAAGTATTGAAAAGGGTCAATATAACACTTGGTCTGAACTCTTCAAAATCCATGCCCGTGTTCATCAAGTCATTGATCATATCATCCCATCTGAAACCACATCATCTCCTAGTCTCAAAGACATCGATCCAAATCTCCGGTCACGTCTTGATGCTGTTGTCCTTCAATGGATTTATGACACGATTTATGATGACTTTCTTCACACCATCATTGACCGGGATTCAACCGCGGAAAATGCTTGGAACCGATTATTCAAAATTTTATATGACAATAAAAATTCTCGGGCTCTCTACCTAGAGCAAGAATTATCTAATGTCCATATGGAACAATTTCCTGATGCATCCACCTATTGTCAACATCTCAAATCCCTATCTGATCAACTCTCTAATGTTGGTGCTTCTGTGTCTAACGAAAGGCTTGTTCTTCAACTTATCTTTGGCCTGACAAATGCGTATGCTACGGTGGGTTCACAAATCCGTCATGAAGACTCTCTTCCACCTTTTTACAAAGCTCGTTCCTATGATTATCCTGGAAGAAACAACTAAAGCAAAGAAAGCAGCAAATTCCATCAACAACTCTATTTTCGTATCATCTCTTGATGATAACACGACCTCAATAACTCCCTCTCAGCAGTGTAACCACCGCAACAACAACAACAACAGTGGTGCTGGTCGTGGTGGCCGAAACAATGGCCGTGGCAGGGGTAGAAACAATGGTCGTGGTGGAGTTCGTTCCCAGCCTCAGCAACATCAGTGGCTTCAGCTTCCCTCTCAGCAGCCTCAGTGGACCACTCCCACATATCCCAGACAGCAGCAATGGGCATATCCATGACAGCCATGGGCCACTCCACTGTGTCCATATCCGACAACCGGTGCTCCCCATCAACAAATAGACATACTAGGTCCTAAACCTCATCAAGCTCACATGGCAACTTCTCCACCTCATGTGAACAGCCAGCAAGGCTCATCTTATTATGCTCCGACCGACATCCAAGCTTCTATGCACACTTTCTCCATCTCTCCTCCTGATGATCAATGGTATATGGACAACGGGGCGACTTCTCATATGACAGGCAATGGAGGTAATCTCACATCTTATTTTAATACGAGTAATAATATTACTGTTGGAAGTGGTCATCATATTCTTGTAATTGGTTGTGGTAATGCATCTTTACCCAATTCCCTAACCTTAAACAATGTTTTGCATGCACTGAAACTTATCAAAAACCTTATTTATGTCAGAAAATTTACAATCGATAATGACGTTTCTGTTGAATTTGATTATCTTGGTTTTTCTATGAAGGATTTCCAGACAGGAACGCTTTGAATGAGATGTAACAGTTTTGACGACCTTTACCCTATTCCCACAAGACTAAACACAATAGCACTACCATCGTCTGCCTTTGCTGCTTCATCTAATGAGTTATGGCATAGTCGTTTAGGACATCCAGGAGCTCCTATCTTAAATTCTCTTCATCGAAACAAACTTTTGCTATGTAATAAGTTTCGAAATGATTTCTTTTGTCACTCTTGTCCACTTGGGAAACAAATAAAATTGCCTTTTTATAATTCATTGTCATTTACTTGTATTCCTTTTGACATTGTTCATAGCGATCTTTGGACTTGTCCGGTATTAAGCTCCGGAGGGCATCGTTACTATGTGTTATTTCTTGATGATTTTACTAATTTTTTGTGGACTTTTCCAATATCAAACAAATCACAAGTACATACCGTTTTTTTTTACAATTCCGTGCTCACATTAAAACACAATTTGAACGTGAAATAAAATGTTTTCAATGTGACAATGGCAAGGAATACGACAATGCTCTCTTTCATAAGTTTTGTGAACAAATGGAATGTCTTTTCGATTCTCTTGTCCTCATACCTCCCCTCAGAATGGAAAAGCTGAAAGAAAAATTCTTACAATCAATAATATAATCCGAACCCTCCTTGCCCATGCTTCTATTCCACCAGTTTTCTAGCACCATGCTCTTCAATGGCCACTTACCTACACAACATACTTCCAAATAATAAACTCACTCTCCAATCACCCACCAAAATTCTTTACCAAAAAGACCCATCTTATTCACACCTCCGAGTATTTGGATGTCTTCGCTATCCATTAATTCTATCCACCACTAGGAATAAACTCCAACCTCGGTCTACACCATATGTCTTTCTAGGATATCCGTCTAACCATAGAGGTTATAAGTGTTATGAATTGTCAAGTCGTAAAATCATTATTTCTCTACATGTCATTTTTGAGGAAAATACGTTTCCCTTTTCCACCATGAATGCTCTTACAACGACTGACTATAACTTTTTAGATGATGGCATAATCCCCCTACTTCCTTCACACTTGTACACCACATATCCAGCAACCCCCTCTCCTAACTTAACCGCCACCCATTCACCATGACCAACAACCCAACAAACTCCTACCCCTCAAACCACGAACCACACAAATGTTCCCCTCTCACCTACACCCACGGACAACGACATCATCTCCACAAACAACACCTACCACCACTTCTCCACCGATTCCAACACCCATTTCCCCTCCTGCACCTCATTCACCTCAAATGAGAACCCGTTCACAACACGATATTGTCAAACCTCGTACGCATTTCAACCTACACACATCAACCAACCAAACCATCTCTCCTTTACCTACAAATCCCATTGATGCATTAAGAGATCCTAATTGGAAAATGGCATGAAAGACGAATATTATGCTCTTATTGAAAATAAGACATGGGAATTAGTTCCTTGTCCCTCTAATGCTAATGTTATTCGAAGTTTGTGGGTTTTCAGGCACAAGAAGAAATCTGATGGTTCTTTTGAGCGATACAAAGCTCGTCTTGTAAGTAATGGTGCTAATCAACAATCAGGTGTCGATTATGGTGAAACCTTCAACCCTGTCGTCAAACCATCCACTATTCGCATGGTACTTAGCATTGCAATATCCAAATCATGGTGTCTCCATCAACTAGATGTCAAAAATGTTTTTTTGCATGGAAATCTTGACGAAACTGTGTATATGCACCAGCCTCCTGGATTTCGTGATCCACAATATCCTGAGCATGTTTGTCTCCTCAAGAAATCTCTCTATGGTTTAAAACAAGCACCATGTTCCTGGTACCAAAGATTCACTGACTATGTTGCCACATTGGGTTTCTCTCACATCATCTCTAATCACTCTTTATTCGTTTTTCATCGTGGCCTTGATACTGCTTATATCCTTCTATATGTGGATGACATATTTCTCACTGCTTCAACTGATTCTCTTCGTGACTCTATTATATCTAAACTTAGTTCTGAATTCGCCATGAAGGATTTCGGTCCTCTAAGTTATTTTTTGGGAATATCTGTCACTAAACACACAGGTGGTCTTTTCTTGTGTCAAAGAAAATATGCAGAGGAAATTATAGAACGAGCATACATGTCCTCTTGCAAACCATCACCCACTCCAGTCGACACCAAGGCAAAACTCAGTGGCTTTTCTGGGAATCCATATCATGACCCAACTAAATATCGGAGTCTTGCAAGAGCACTGCAATATTTAACTTTCACAAGACCCAATATCTCTTATGCAGTACAACAGGTATGCCTATTCGTGCATGACCCTAAAATGCAACATATGTCAGCATTGAAGCGTATCATTCGGTATATTCATGGCACTGTTGATTTTGGCCTTCACTTACATCCCTCCTCTGTCAGCAAATTGGTTTCTTACACTGATGAAGATTGGGTTAGTTTCCCGGACACCAGGCGATACAGCTCTGGTTGCTGTGTTTATCTTGGTGACAATTTAATGTCATGGTCTGCCAAACGCCAACACACCCTCTCTCAGTCCAGTGCCGAAGCCGAGTACCGCGGAGTCGCCAATGTAGTATCTGAATCTTGTTGGATTAGAAACTTACTGTTGGAACTACATTGCCCAGTCACAACATCCACTCTGGTTTATTGTGACAATGTGAGTGTTGTCTATTTATCTGACAACCCAGTCCAACATCAACACACCAAACACATCGAGATGGATATACATTTTGTGCGTGAGAAAGTCGCCCATGGCCAAGTACGAGTCTTACATGTCCCTTCACGTTACCAAATCGCTGACATCTTCAACAAAGGACTTCCGTTGCAACTCTTTGATGATTTTCGTGATAGTCTCAACATTCGTCAGCCTCCCGTTTCGACTACGGGGGTGTATTAGAATATCATTGTCATTATTAGAATATTATTTTTATTATTAGAATATAATTGTCATTAAATAGTCATGATTGTATAGCAAATATACAGAGAAACTGACATTGTATATGTATCATTGAAAATCAATAGAAAGGCAAGGCCTATCATTCCAATAAAGACATGCTTGTTATTTGGCCAAAGTCTTTTCCAGAGGATCTAAAGGAATTACATTGCTTTTCACAACTTATATGACATAAATCCAAAACCTTTGAGCATTCACCTTCTACCGGTATCAATTGCACTTTGGTCCAACAAATTAGAAAAAAAAGTAGAAGCAAACATTAGTGAGATTCATCATTTATATAGTTTATCTAGGGAATCAGATTGACTGCAGTGACAAAAAATTGTGACACATGCAGTCGCAGAAGAATCCATAGCTGTTGGATAGAGATCATATGGTCTAAATTGTGGTGTAAATTTCCATTTTCTAAAATGAAGAATACCGAGTGAAAAATTTTGACCTTATGATCTTTATATAACAATTAGAAATGTATTGATTATACAGGTGAATGCATCAAAATTTTGGCCCTTAAAAACAATTATGACAATGGTGAAGAGACAAAGATTTATACCTGAAACAACGACAACCACCAAGACTACAAAAAAACATGAAGAGTTTACTACCCTTTGTGTTAGGTTTAGCGGCTGTATCATCTCTCCCTCCAGGCGGATGGGAAAGTTGGGGAGTTAGGCCACCGGGAAGGGGTGGTCTGGGTTTGGGATCTTTCTCGGAGGAGACCTCTCTTCGTCAGGGAATTGGATCTCCTTGCCGATCTCCTCGGGATTGCGACTAGGCTTTCGAGGGTTGTTAGGGACGATGGGTGGTCTTGGACTAGCAATCCTGATGGTCGCTATTCTGTGAAGTCGGCCTACTCTCATCTCTTCAAGGCTCTTCCGGCTGCTGGTATTCCCAAGGGGGTGGTTTTGCAGGCGGCCTCTGCTGTTTGGAAGTCTTGGGCCCCGTCTAAAGTGATTGTTTTCTCGTGGCAACTTCTTCTTGATAGGATCCCGTCGCGGAGCAATCTCATTAGGCGTGGTGTGCATCTCCCTATCGATGGGAGGGGGTGTGTTTTCTGTGATGGGTCGTCTGAGTCATCGGTGCACTTGTTCCTTTCTTGTCCTTCTTTTTTCCCGGTGTGGTATCAGGTGTCTCGTTGGCTGGGATGGGAGTTTGTGATGCCTCTAGGGCTAGCCCTGCAGTTTCAGGCCTTTACGAGGTTAGGAGGGGGGAGGAGAGTTAGGTTAGGTTTGCTTCTTGTTTGGCATGCTGTTATCTGGACCATTTGGGCATCCCGGAATGACCTTATCTTTGCTGGCGGTGCTCTCCGAGAGGAGCCAGTGGTGGATAGAGTTAAACTCTTAGCTTGGAAGTGGTTCCAGACTAAGTGCTCTGCTAGTCCCTGTTCTCTCTATGAGTGGGAGGTGCAGCCCGTCCTGTGTTTGTATCGGTAGGGTTTTGCGGTGGTTGGTGTTCCTGGGGCTGCTTGTGGGGTTGGGTGGGGTTGTATCTCCCCTTCCTTCCTAGTGTGGCTTTCGGGGTTTTCTTGTTGTTCTTTCTTTCTTGCAGGTGTTGTTGGGCTTGCTGTTGTGGTTGGCTTTCGGCTTTTTGGTGCTCCCTTTTTGCTATTTCCTTTGGTGTTTGGGCCCCGTTTGGGGTTCTTTTGGGTGTGCCTTTGGCTCCGTCTGTGGGGCTGAAGGTGTTTATTTAGGTGGTGTTTTGTGGGGTATCGCTTGGTGCCTCCTTTTCTGTATATTGTTTTAAACTTTTTCTAGTTATCTAATATATATATGTATATTTTTCCATTCAAAAAAAAAAAAAAAAGGTAAGCCATTAGACAAATATTCAGTCAAAAATATTTTGATGTGCTATTTTATGTGGAAGTATTTACTTACAGTGATGGAATTTTTCCGTAGGACAAACCAATTAGGATATACCTACGAACTTGGAACGTAGGTATAGAACCTGATCAGGATAAAAATTAAAGCAAATCAGCTTGATATACTTTCACACTAGCTTGCTGCCTTGGGTATATTATACATATATTGTGTTCAAAGTACAAATATACGTGACAAAAGTACAAATATACGTGACAATTTGTGTGGCCATGTATAAAGTTTGTTTGCAATCATTAAGTAATGAATTAATCTAGTGTGGTGACAAGAGATTTTAGACGGGACAAGCTCACAAGAAGAGAAGACAGTTAGATGAAAAATTAACTAAATAATGCCCGTTTTATTACAAAAACTAATGTGTTTATTTAAATCATTAAATGATATATATATATATATATATATATTGTCTAAATTGGACCTGGATTTGATGTAGTCTTCAAGTCCTTGCAGTTACACAGTCAAGCATCATCCGTCGTGCAATCTTAATTGGACGGCCCATAAAAAACAAATTTTATTTTTAATTTATGACTTCAAATATATTGAGATTAAATCAGAACTGACCAATCTTGATTAGACGAATGATGATACTTGACTGCGTGACAAGTGTAGGAACTTGCCGACTGTAGCAAATACAGGTCCGTCTAAATGGACCTGGATTTGATGTAGTCATCAAGTCCCTGCAGTTACATAGTCAAGCATCATCCATCGTGCAATCTTAATTGGACGGCCCATAAAAAACAAATTTTATTTTTAATTTATGACTTCAAATATATAATCAGAATTGACCAATCTTGATAAGACGATTGATGATACTTGATTGCGTGACTACTGCAGGGAGTTGCCGAATGTAGCAAATACTGGTCCGTCTAAATGGACCTGAGTTTGATGTAGTCATCAAGTCCCTGCAGTTACACAAACAAGCATCATTCGTCATGCAATCTTAATTGGACGGCCCATAAAAAACAAATTTAATTTTTAATTTATGACTTCAAAAATATTGAGATTAAATCAGAACTGACCAATCTTGATCAGGCGATTGATGATACTTGACTGCGTGACTATTGCAGATGTATTTGAACTAGCTTGTGACAATACAATGCAAGAACTACTCCACCTGAATTTTTGACTTGTTTGTTTATGATGATATATAGTAGTGCTGATTCAACTCCAAGAGTTCCCCCAAACACTTCATTGAAAAAATGGCTATCTTTTCTCATGGACTATAAACCAAATAGATTTTCTCATGCATGAAGCGTTCAAAGGAACTCTAAGAGACAATCAACAAAAAGCCAATAAGCTAGATCTGTTAGACTAGTTTGCTGCGTTGGCTAAATAATGCGTAGTATAATGTTGTATATATAGTACAGATATTTGGTTCAAAGTACAAATATACGTGAAAATTTGTGTGGCCATTTATAAAGTTATTATCATTGAACAATGAACATAGTCAGGATGTTTGGCAAAAGGAATTGGTATATTATTATGAAATCAAATATACTCTTCTTGTATGTCCACATCAGTAAAGTGCTTAAAATCTTCAAAATCTAACAGAAGGTACCTCCTAAACTTTTGATGGTCCTGTCATGCTAGAATTGAAAAAAATCAAATGTTATAAGAAAAATACAGTTCATTTTATTCCAAGGAAATGCAGAGTTATAATGTAACATACTAACACTCATTTTTATCCATGGCTTTAGATATATTCCTTGCTCACGTCATATGATTTGAAGACCCCCGTTGCTATAATTTCATGAGGTCACACTCACAGACATTTGATTCCATTTAACACTTGTATGATCTTCGAATCTTAAAATGGAGGTCAAAGCAAAAAATGGAAGAATAAAATGCGGCTACTCCATGTCTAGATTTCTCATTTGCCTTTTGTTCAATTTTTCGTTCCAGGTTCACTTCTTTGCATATCTCTCAAGTTTTTATCACGGAGAAGTGCTAAATCTATACTATTTTTTTTTTGTGGTGTCCGAGGTTCGAACCCGAACCTTGCATTTATCATGCATTGTTCCTATCAACTGAGTTAAGCTCATGAGGACGCTAAATCTATACTATATTTAAATGGTATACATTTTTAGAGTGACATTTTCACTACTTATTATACCCTTTGACAATTTCCTTATAAGAATGTTATATCGTTGATGTCATGCAAAAAATACAAGAATTTATATTATATTTAACATATTATTGGTGTCGGTCAAAAAGATAAGTATATTTTGTTACAATATGAAAGTGTAAAATACATATACACCTATAATTTTAATCAAAATAAAAATTCCGTAAAAACTATTGTTGTAATTTATTCAAATAAACACAACAGAAAGAGCAGATAGACGGGCACAAATTGCCCTTCTGAATGCTAGTCATTATAATAAATAAATTGCGCATCTTTGTTCAGCTCAAAAAACTACATGGATTTTTTTTGGGCAAGAAAAACATAAATTTCTAGCAGTGAGCGAGCATGGGGACATCACACATGCGGGACATTATTCCACGTTAATATTGTTTTTCTTTCAAACCTGTTAGTTATATGGGCCATAACTCATCTGCACCAAACCGGCTTATAAGGTTAGGGGTGTCGGGACTTGGTTTTTCCAATAAACCCCTTCATGCTTAGTATTATTTGGTTTGATGCTAGATATAAATGGTGGGTGACATGCACTTACTCAAATATCATATTAAATGTTTATACTGTATTTAACTCAGATTTCTAGCACCTGCAAGGAAACAGGCAAAACTGCTCACCGGAAGAATAAAACAAAACAACAAAGCATATAAAACGGCCTAACCAAAACACCCCACATCCCACAACCAAACTCAAAGGGTAAAAGAAAAGCATTAGGGACCACATACAACACCAAGGAAAGAGACAAAGCCAGGAAAACTCATAGAGCTGCCCCAAACCTCAATAGATCGAATCCATCTGTGACACCTACACATTTCTCTATTGGTTCCAGCATATTATGAGTCTCCACCCCACTCGTAGAGAGAATAGCAATGTACAAAGTGTCTACCGAAGAACCACTTCCAAGTGAGAAATTGAATCTTATCGAAAAGTTGCTCAACGTCGACCGGTTTACCCACAAAAATAAAATCATTACGGGATTTACATAGGATCCAGACATTCGAATGACAAATCAAAGTAAAACTTAACCAAATCCTCGCCCTCTCACCAAATTACATGAACATCTAAAAAAGACCCAAGAGACTCTCCGGTAAAACCAACTTCCAAACCCTAGACACTATTAGAGATAACACAAAATAAAATGAGTCTTCTTTTTCCTATCCCTAAAAAAACACACATAGTCCTATGGATGTCTAAGATGATCCTCCGGGGCAAAAAATTATTCATGGTAGGAATCCCGTCAAGAACCAGCCGTAGAGCGAAAATCTACAATTTTGATGTTGCCTAACTCTTTAAGGACTCTCTCCCAGCCAGCGGTGAGACAACACAATGAGATTTAACTGAATACAACTCATCAGAAGTATGTGTCCATCACTAGGAATCATCACCCTCAATATCCTTTGACTCCGTCCAACAGCTCCTCCAACTCCCTGACTAACCCTTGCTCCAAAAAAAGAACCTCTCCTCAAACTCATATCCCACTATCACCCTTCTCCCCCTATCACCCATAAAACCCACGGTAATCCCAAAATGAAGTAGACATGATCCCATTCATAATCAAAACATCATCCCTCTCACCCCTCTTCCTCCTAGGAAACCATACATGAAGTAGGCATCCCATTGTCATGTATGCATATTAGTTAAATGTTTTTTTTTTTTTTATACAAAACATTCAATAATTTTTAAATAACTTTTTTTTACAAAGCATTCAATATGTTATCCTTTTGAAAAATATGTTATATTTTGCATCAAACTTATTATTTTACAATATCTTTATGATATTATTATTAACAAAAAAACTATAATTTAGATATTTAAAAACGATCCAAATTAAAGCACATTAAATTGAGTTATTTTTTTAAATTAATCATCCAAAATCAAATATAAACACATATTATTTATCTTTAGATTGATAAGAGTTTGTCTCATAACCGAATCAAACTTCACCACAAACACATACTATTAACTATACATTCCTAACGAAAGTTCACGTGCATGTGATTTTTTTTATTATATGTATCATTATTGAGACTTATCAAATATCATTAATTTAATAATTTAACTATTTAGTTATACTAATTTATTTATTTCTAACTTTAAGTTAATTTTTTTTGACCAAAACAAAATTAACTATTATCATTAATCAACCAATGTTCAATACAAGAAGGATAAGAATAAAAAATACGGTGACTAGCCCAAGAACATGTCGCCCTAGCTAAAGTATGAGCAACCATGTTCGCTTGTCTCCTAACAAACTTCACCTCGAAGTTGGAATGTAAAGATAAGTGATAAATAATACTAGAAACTATAGCACATAATTCTGAATCACCATGGCCCAGAGACGATAGAGCTTGCACTAGAGTAGCTGAGTCGGACTCAAAAACAACCCGATCCCATCCATTCACAACAGCAAAGTGAATGACATCGAGTAAAGCTATTGCCTCCCCCTCCAAAACTGTCATATTTGCCAGCTGCCATTTCGTTTGAGCCTGAATAAATTGCCCACGGGAGTTTCTAACACAACACGCAAAAGATGTAATATGGTTACAGTCATGAAATGCGGCATCCACATTGCACTTCAACCACGTCTCACGCGGTTTCTCCCAAACCGAGTTGTTACCTTGCACTCTATTCTGCCCGTGTTGCACAATCTTGGGTGAGGGCTGTTTTCGAACCTTTTGCCATTGCTGTCATGCATCTAGTGCTGTCCTTCCAATGCTTGATGAAGTTTTTTTTGACAAAAATGCTTGATGAAGTTAAAATTAAATGTTTAACTCAGTTAAATTTGACTTACAACTCTATCGAGCGAGAAACTCTTGAGTGGACACAGGGATTTGGACCCTCTATTTGGTTACACACATAAAAAGAAAAAAGTAGAAAAAATAACAATTAAATAATTATTAATTTTTAAATGATTATATCATGTCCACTTTTTTGAGTGTGTGACCAAATAGAGGGTCCAATTTCTTGTGTGCATCCAAGAATTATTTCTATCGAGCAGCATATGAAACTCGCACTAAGGGTGACGTAACTCCACCTGCCCAACGATGAAACGTTACAGGTATAGGTAACTATGAGTCAATAGTTGCTTTTAAGAATTTTTATTTGTCCCAAAAAGTTTTGGTGCTGTTTGTGGCAGAACCGATGATGCCAAATGCAATTAGAGATAATTTCTTCGGGGACCATTTTGGTTTGCCCAATTTTTACTTTCCTTAGATTGTTTTTGTTTCTGGCATACTTTTACACTTTATTTTAATAAATTTTATAAGTTTGACCACATAGAAAGGTGGTATCAACCTAATCGGGATGTCTAATTATCCCCTTTGATGTCTGACCTCTCTCCTGACTTATTTAAAAAAAGTTAAATTAGAGTTTTGAATAAATTTTTAATCAATTAATCATTTGGGTTTTAATAATTTAATTTTAGTTATTATTTGAACCATTCAGTATGCACTAATTTAATCATTTAATTATTAATTTAACTTTTAATTAAATCATTTAAATATTAATCTAACTATATAGTTAGGAAATAGCAAGTATAGTCGGTACCCCCATTGATATAGACTCCTTGACATGCAACAGAGCTTTTAGCCATTATGTGAGAATTTTGATGGACATATATTTATCCAAGCGGGCCTATGATGAAATTCTAGTGGAACGGGAGGTTTTGGGTTTAAGGTGGAAGTTCAATATGAGCGGCGACCTCTTTTCTGCCATCATTGTTATGTTATTGGCCACAACGTCACTACATGCAAGTGGCTGCATCCAGAGGCAGCAACAGACATTCCCGTTTCCTTGAGCCTGTGCCTTGAAGCTTCGGTTTCTTCCTCGTCTTAGGTGGTTTGTATTCACCACTCCTTTCACATTGCATCGTCAAGAATGATCTTTTTAAACTAGATATATCTATAGATATAGTAAATCTAGCCCTTGCCGATTGTCGACAAACCCAACCAAGTAAATCATCTCGTTCTCGCCATATTTCATTTGTTATAAAAAATGAGCCGACGTCTACTTCAATACTACGAACCTTGGCAACACTGGTAGGTACCGGTTTAGGTTTTTCTTCAATGTGAGCTTGAAAGAGAATTTTGACTTTAAACTTAACATTTACGGTTGGTTTGACATCGCCGGAAGTTTCACCGAAAGCTTCAATTATGGCCGGTTTCGACTCAATGCCATCACTCGCCACATTTTTAACCATCACTATGTCTATTGAATAACAAAATAACAACAAAAAATAATATAAATAACTTGTGCAACAAGCTAACAAAGAAAAAAAATGGCGCAGAATTCCAAAAACATGACATTACACCTGCGTGACTTAAGCCACGCTGACTTAACACCTGCTTGAGTTAACTTACGTTGGCCCAAGCATGAGTTAACTCACGTTCAACCTGCTTCCCAAAACTGACGAACCTATCAAGAAAATCAAATGAGTTTAGATGATATATTACCTGATAAAAACTTTCTAAAACTGTAGAAACTTGCTTACTGACGATTTGCAATGAAGATTTTGACCCAAAAAATCGCACTTTTTGGGTTTTTGGAGGTGGAGAGGGAAATAAAATGGTCCTTGAAGTTTAGATTGATGAGTTTTGTACAAAAACAGTAAAATCCCGTAGCGTGAGTTAACCCACGTTGTGTGAGTTAAGTCACGCTGAAAGTACTTAGTGTGACTTAAGTCACACAGGGGTACTTTCGTCCATTCAGTTGGACATGCATGTTTTATGATGGGAGAAGAGCAATTTTCAACTACTTTTGAGCGCAATTTTTCTACCATTAGTTTTGAGCTGCTGCAAGACAATCTTACTAATATAACATATTTTAATTTTTAGTCCTTATAAAATAAAACGAGGTGTTTTCATCCTCACAATTTTCTTTATTTCGTTTTTGGTCTCTAATGAAAATAATTTTGACCAGGTGTTTTTAGTTTACTACCGGTATCAATTGCACTTTGTTCCAACAAATTAGAAAGAAAAAAAAGAAGAAGAAGCAAACATTAGTGAGATTCATCATTTATATAGTTTATCTAGGGAATCAGATTGACTACAATGATAATAAATTGTGACACATGCAGTCGCGGAGGAATCCATAGCTGTTGGATGGAGATCATATGGTCTAATTTGTGGTGTAAATTTCCATTTTCCAAAATAAAGAATACCGAGCGGAAAATTTAGACCTTATGATCTTGATCGAACAATTAGAAATGTGTTGATTATATAGGTGAATGCATCAAAATTTTGGCCCTAAAAAAACAGTTATGACAATGGTGAAGAGACAAAGATTTATACTTGAAACAACGACAACCTCCAAGACTACAAAAAAACATGAAGAGTTTGAGATACGGTAAGCCATTAGACAAATATTCAGTCAAAAATATTTTGATGTGCTATTTCAGAATGCCAAATTAATCAAACGTTGGGGATTTATAAGGAACTAGACTCTTGACCCGTGCTATCGCACGGGTCTTGTCGACTATAATAGAAAGCAATAAGTGATATTTGACACATGTAATATAAAGGTTTGATGTATTATTTACTATTCAAGTAAATTATTATTTATAAATAAATTAACACATCAATTAAATTTTTTATCTCAAAAGGTGCAATCTATTAGTTAAAGGGTTGAGACGTTTCTTAAAAAAAGGGGTTGAGGCGTTAAAATATAAGATATAAGTAATTTATTTTGAGACATTGTCATCTTATTAATGACTTGAAGGCTGATCTATTTAAAAAATCCTTAAATGTTGAGGCTAACCGAGGTGCATCTTTCGAATATAAAAAAATAGTCGTTGTTAAACATAAGACATAAGTGATTCAACTTTAAAAATCGTAAAATGACATATGTGCTTCCATCATGTAATATCTTGAAATTTGAATCATATAGCAGTACACTGCATACATATTTAGCTCATTTCCATTACATATGCATTTGCTATCGTGACGAAAATCAAACCATGAGAGGTGAAAGCATACAAACTTAGTAAATCATAAATAAGCCACATACAAATTTAGCACTAAATCTTTATCATACTCTAATATACACAATTTAATACCCTTCTAATATTTATTCATTTCCTCTCACGAAAGCAGAACAACAAAAGAAAACCTTTCTCCAATCAAACCTAAAGACTAAAGACTGATCTATAACACCAGAAAAGGTCATGTTAGCCGGCCTCCAAACACCACCTCTGGACCGGAAAAAAACTACAGCAGCAAGACAACTCCATGACAGAACCTGCACTCTTGCTACACTCCTGCAGAACTATGTTTTAACTAATGCTGTTCTCTGTCATGCTCATAGGTCACAATAGCAAAGACTATGTTTGCATCCATGCCCGTAGTGTCTCTGATCAATCATGGTTCTGCTAACATCAAAACATCCATGAATCACACCCATACATATGGTGGAGCATACTTATGCAACTGTGATCAAATCACCTATTTCAATTCAAATGTAAATTAATAGTAAGAAAAAAATCTCATAAGTGAAATATAATAAATCTCAATAGATCAAAAAGGAAACTTTGAAAGAATTAAAGCAATGAATAGAACAATTACATTACCTTATATTAGCTAAATAGTTTCAAGCATATCAAATGTGAGTCAATCATTTTACTGCATGGCAGAACTTATCGCTATTCTTGAATTCAAAGCAAATACATCCAAAACCATATGTACATACTTAAAATTAAGGAGTCCGTGAGAACCAAAGCCACATTTTCAACATATCATTCATTCAACTTTCAAATGTCATATAACTTAAACCATAGGAAAATCATAAAGCATGCATTTACACAAAATAAATTGAAATGAAGTCTTAGTTCCAAATATATATCAAAATTAACCCCTACTCACAAACATCAACGAATTACAACCCCAGAATTGTTTCTTCAAAACATTCAAAATTTTGACAAAATCAAATAAAAACTTAAACTAAAAATAGCTGTTGGTTTACATACTGTTAAGGTCAGAAGCCTTTTTCTCTGATTCTACCTACACCTTCACACGTAAACTTCAACGGCGCAACACAACACAATAACCAGGAAGAACAAAAACAAAATATTAAAAACCCTAAAATTAGAAATGGTGAAAGGAAGAAGAAATCAAACCATTAAAAAATTACCATAAGAGAAAGTAGTGATAAATGTTCAATCTAGAGGTGACACCGTCAAAGAGGCGTTCAATTTCGCTTGAAAGTGAATCATACACAGAAAAATGGAGAAGTGAGAGGATGAGGGGCGATTGTTGCAAAGAGGTGATGGTGGAAATTGTGTGGCTGATTTCGTGGAGGTGAAGAAGGGATTCACTGTGAGAGAGAGAGAGAGAGATAGAGAGCCGAGAGGTGAAGAGAGAATTTGGGGAATGGATGGAGTGATGTTCTGTTTTCCCGAGTAAGTGATGAGAGAGGGAGAAATCTTGACATAGTGTATGGCTTTAATGCTTGTTAGGTATAAACTAATTTTTAATGCTTGTTGGACCTGGATTTGATGTAGTCTTCAAGTCCCTGCAGTTACACAGTCAAACATCATCCGTTGTGCAATCTTAATTAGACGGCTCATAAAAAAATATTAATTTTTAATTTTTGACTTCAAATATATAAAGATTAAATCAAAACTGACCAATCTTGATAAGACGATTGATGATACTTGACTGCGTGACTACTATAGGGACTTTCCGACTGTAGCAAATATTGGTCCGTCTAAATGGACTTGGATTTGATGTAGTCATCAAGTCCATGCAGTTACATAGTCAAGCATCATCCTTCGTGCATTCTTAATTGGACGGCCCATAAAAAACAAATTTGATTCTTAATTTATGACTTCAAATATATTGAGATTAAATCAGAACTTATCAATCTTGATCAGACGATTGATGATACTTGACTGCGCGACTACTGCAAATGTATTTGAACTTGTGATAACACAATGCAAGAACTACTCCACCTGAATTTTTGACTTGTTTGTTTATGATGATATATAGTAGTGCTGATTCAACTCCAAGAGTTCCCCCAAACACTTCATTAAAAAAATCGCTATCTTTTCTAATGGACTTTAGACCAAATAGATAGTCTCATGCATGAAGCGTTCAAAGGAACTCTAAGAGACAATCAACAAAAAGCTAATAAGCTAGATCTGTTAGACTAGTTTGCTGCGTTGGCTAAATAATGCATAGCATAATGTTCTATATATAGTAAATATATCGTGTTCAAAGTACAAATATATGTGAAAATTTGTGTGGATATATAAAAAATTAGTTTTCTATCACTGAACAATGAACATAGTCAGGATGTTTGGCAAAAGGAATTGGTATATTATTATGAAATCAAGTGATTCAAATATTCAAAATCTAACAAAAGGTACCTCTAAACTTTTGATGGTCCTGTCATGCAAGAATTGAAAAAAATGAAATGTTATAAGAAAAATACAATTCATTTTATTCCAAGGAAATGCAGAGTCGTAATGTATAACACTCATTTTCATCCATGGCTTTAGATATATTCGATGCTCACATCACATGATTTCAAGACCCCGGTTTCTATAATTTCATGAGGTCACACTCACACACATTTGATTCCATTTAACACTTGTATGATCTTTGAATCTTAAAATAGAGGTCAAAGCAAAAAAATGGAAGAATCTCCATGTCTAGATTTCTCATTTCCCTTTTGTTCAATGTTTCGTCCAGGTTCACTTATTTGCATTTCTCTCTCAAGTTTTTATCACAGAGAAGTGCTAAATCTATATTATACTATATATA
>Ga0315913_1000503_pt1 | contig 35559 bp, 33 predicted proteins | sample MpolsnodulesMG_FD_207736 | JGI IMG/M metagenome (GOLD analysis project Ga0315913, IMG submission 207736) | Medicago polymorpha root nodule microbial communities from Los Angeles, California, United States - small nodules | ecosystem: Host-associated > Plants > Roots > Nodule | place: USA...
TTCTTAAGGCCTCTCTTGGGCAATACTCCCATGCTTGGCCAGGTTTAACATTCAGATCACCTAAAACCATTTCATCTTCCTTGCTCCTATAATGGATGGAACAGAATTGCATCAGTTTAAATACTATCAGTAAAGAAAGATAAGTTCTTGATTCAGGAAAGAGTTATTTACTAGGTTAATCAACTAGTGATGGCAACACTTAAAAAAAAGCAGAATGAAAATTATAAGTTAGAGCTTCAGTAACAAGATAGACAAGGCAGAACATCCGTGTAAGAAAAAACTTGCGTACCAAGGAATCCTCCTTTTAGTAGACAAGTCAGGCGTTAATCTTGTTTCACCAACTGCACCTAAACCAGATCCGGCTGCAGGTCCATCTATTAAAGAACTCATTCCCATAGGCGCAAATGCTAAACCAACCCCGTTCTTCGAAACAACATCGTTGAAACGCTTCTTAGGAACTGCCTGAAACAAAATTTGACAGCACCTCATAACATGTATAGACATAAAAAATATTTAAATGAATGAATAATACCGAAATCGGATAGAGGAAACTCACACGACATCTGTGTTGTCCCGAGTTATCAACCCATATTATACGAACAAATGAAACATCAGTCTCTAAATCGCCATCAATCACATTCAGTTGTAAATTATTATCTGAACTAATAACACTGTTAGCAAAGTTAATCTTATAGAAATGAATTGAATTTCTTGCAAGGATGTCTTTTGAAGCTTCCACGGCCTCGGTAACAGTGAGATCGCCATCAAGGCATGAATCACGTAGAACAGAGAAAACAACTTCGCGAGACTTCTTTGCACCTGTGAAAGTATAACTCATTCTATTAATAAACGAAACTGAAACACTTTAAGGCTATGTTAACCACAACAAAGGACTCATCATGTATAATCTTCATTTTTGAAATGTTAACCAACCTAAGTAGAAGGATTCAGGAAATGCATAGCCATCAGTACTAAACATCACCTGCAATTCAAGAAATATTTATCTGAAAATTCATGATTTCGGTGAATAATTCTTTAACTTGCTTATAACGTCACCTTATTTATTGGAGCCAGCTCTAAAAGCTCTTTCAATGATGAAATCATCCCATGTACACTCAGCTTTGGACTTGCCAATCCAAAATCAAGGTAAACCTGAATGAGGAGATTGTGTTACCTGCCAGTGAACATGTAATACAAGTCACCGAGATATAAAATGTTTACCTGAGGGTACACAGATGCTAGATATGATGCTTCCTGTGAGAACAGATAGGATGCATGTAAAAGAACAATCCGAGATTTTGAATATCTCTTGTCCTCGAAAACTGAACGAAGATGAAGAGGATTCGCCAGTCGTATATCCAAATATTTATCTCCAAAGCTAATTACATAAAGATAAGTTTAGTATTTGGGTAAGAGTAGAATTTCAAGCAAGAAGAAAATTATTATATCTATATCCATACATCAAACACGAACACGATACAGGTAATAATTTAAGAAAATAGAAATGATTGAATATAATAACATGCGTATCCGAAAATTGAAAACCATTTCATTACCCTGTGTGTATCTGCATTGGCAAGTCATAGGATTGAGCAACTTCCAAACTTTGCAAAAAGATGTAGTCGATAAGATTCTTGTTTGCAATACGTATAGGCTTCCCAGCTGAACATGTAGAATAATGACTATGAATAATACCTTGAAACAAAACATTTTAAAAACAATATGCATATTCTACTCACAAAGTAACACTTGTCTGAGACCCTCCTCGGCATCCTTTTTAGTCACATTTGTATTGATTTCTAGGCCACTGCGATATGCAGCTATACTTTTCAATCCATAGATTTCAGCAGCAACTGTTAAGGTGATGCTAAGGAAACCTTACTGAATATTGGACATATTTGTAAAGCTAAGAACTTGTGTTGTGTATGTGAAGAGAAGATAGCAATAATACATAGAAAGGATATGATTTCAACTTTGAGACAAATGCTTTAGTGAATGAATCCAACGTCCAGCAAGTTCCATCAGGCAAATCCTTCAGGTAGTATCACATATTATTATGAGTACAATTGAAAATAGAAGAATGCAATAAAGCATAAGAAAGAAAATCAAAAGTGAAGCATCTCACTTGATCAAGGATTTTCTCTGCCACCCTTTCAATTTTTAAGATTCTACCAACAAGAGGTATAAAACTCTTATGCCATTCTATATCATGCTTTTTGTCCAATTCTAACCCATCATCCATGAGTATATAAGAGATTCTTGCAGCTTTGAAACATGTTGAACATAACAATTCCAATCCAGAGACTTTTCGGTATCCTTCAATACCTTGCAAAGATAACTGATCACATCCATATAGCTCAGCTAAATCCCTTAGATTTCTCTGAATATTACATATATAATAAACTGTCATAAATCCTAATAAAAAGATTCCATATTTGAAGTTCCACAAAAAATAATGTTGAACTATAAACTAATACACACATAAGCTTGGCTATCAATATCTTATAATACATGCAAGTCATATCTTGATTTGATACAAAACTGAAGTTAATTGATATGAATGTCTAGTGTATATCTATTTCGAACATAAATTTCATCTTGAATCTCAATCTACTATGATGAATATTAAACTCATCTTATTGTAGCACTTCCTAATCTTAGTATAGTCGGCCACTTTTGTTGTTAACTTTGTATTGAGTTTCATATACCATTTATCAACTTAAAATTTTGTTATGTCACTTGTTTATCTTATAAATATCTTATTTTTATTGGCAATATATTTTACGATTCATAATAAGACTCCATTCACAATTTAGAAAATAGGTTTTACTATTCATGATTGGAATCTCAATTTGATAACCATGCACATAAGTAATATTGTAGAATTCCCAGAGCATAAACAACAGCAAAGTGGGATGCTGCCATAAGTACTGATTGATTACTAAAGTTTCAAAAATGAGTAAATGACAAACATCTTCATTTCGAGAATTGTTCTATCGCCCCCCACATTGCTGGAAAACGCCTCCCATATATCAGAAGATAATTTCTGATGGCACAAACGTATCGAAACACATGTTCTGATCGGCCTTTTTCGACTAAAATCTCTCAGACTCTACGTTACGATAGGGCTTTTTCCCAGCTTGAGCAAGATGGGGAGGCTAAACAGCAATCATTCTTCATTTCACATGTAAATTCCAAATGAACCAAACTAGAAATTGGCAGCAACAGCGTTGACTTTTATACTTATTAATACATATGTCCTAAAAATGGTGCAAGAGAAAGAACCTTGAAGGATAGAGAGTGTTGTGAAGAAGCAAGAGCATCACCTTGAGCTTCAGAAAAGGCATGAATAAAAGGCAAGTTGGAGGGAAGAGAAACTATGTTGTGGGCATGACCATCCACAAGTTCAACTTCTTCCACTGTTTTTCTTAACTCACTCAAATCCATTCTATCAAACAAGTACTTGGAGACAAAACCCTTTTATTTTTTCTTTGTTTGTGCTTGGTCGTTGCCAAAATATTTTATGCAGTTTTTCTTTTGAGGACATTTTTTATACTTGGTTAATGCATTGGATTTTATATTCTCATTAAGAAAAATATTATTACTACTTTTTTTGCTACAAATTATTATTATTATTACTTTATGTAATGGAGTGTGTGAAGATTTTCAAACGTACATTTGACTTATGTCTAGATTCATAGGAGGACGATGTAATTACTATTGAAGACGAGTTATAACTTTTTGTTTATTTTTATTTCTTTCTCTTTTTTTTTGAAGGAATAATATATTCTTTCTTTTTGTAAATGGGATTCTTTTTGACTCCCAGCTAACTAAACGTGTCATTAAAATAATGAGACGTTAATGGAGGAAGAATATATTTTTCTAGTATAATTTTATATTGGCAATTAAAATTAATTGAAACTATGTATACAATAAATTATTTGTTAAGCAATGCACTAAATATTCAATTTAGTTTAGCCTACTGTAAGCAAAATATGAGAAATCTAGTACTGTTAGGGACAATTTGTATGGTATACTTGGTCATTAAATTAATAGTTGAATGAGTTATTTTTAAATAAATATTTTCTACTTTTTACAATTATAATAACTAAATTTTATTTACAAAAACTATCGGCGAAATAAAATTCAAAATGAAACAAAGATCACAACAATAATGCATAAAAACTACATTTTTTATGGAATGCAAAATAATACATAACAATAAAATTTTAAATGATACAAATTTCACAATAACAATACATAAAAACTACATTTTCAATTGAAAAAAAAAACAATGATATGAAATAACAATAATATTTAATGCTTAAGATATTTTTATATTTTTTATATAATATTTAATGCTTAAGATATTTTTTATCAATGATTTCAATGCTTGATATTTTTTTTTAGGTTGCTTCTATAGTTGATGTACACTAAATTTTAGTTCACCCAATGCCATGTCACACTCATTCCAATGCAAGTTTTATATAGTTGTCATCATTTATAAGAAATTTAGGCATAGTGTATCATGCACTAAAGTTGCTCATATATAAAGTGATAATAAGTTGCACTAAAGCTACTCTCTCTATCTCCATCAATAGCTCTCATAATGGATATTTCAAATGTATGAGGGGTGTTAGACAGGGGTGACCCCCTTTCTCCACTCCTTTTTTGTATTGTTGAGGATGTACTAAGGAGATCCATTACCAACTTAATGACCCAAAAGAAAGTCAGTCTGATTTCTAGCTCCAGATACCACTCAATACCCTCCCACATTCTTTATGCTGATGATGTCTTAATATTTTGTAAGGGGAAGTTGTCTTCAGTCATGCTTTGAAGGAGTTGTTTATGAGGTATGCTGAACGTTATGGTCAGTTCATCAATCCTTCTAAATCCACCATATACTCAGGCTCCATCTCCCTAGGAAGGCTTAATCATCTTGTGGACTTACTTGGTTTCAACATTGGTGATTTACCTTTCAACTACTTGGGGTGCCAATCTTCAAAGGCAAACCTAAGTCATCTCACCTTAAACCTATTGTAGATAAAATCAAGACTAAGCTTACATCTTGGAAAGAAACTACTATGTCTATTGCTGGAAGAATCTTACTTGTTACATCTGTCATTCATTCCATGATTGTACATATCATCTCTGTGTATTCTTGGCCCTTAGCTTTGCTCAAAGATATTATGGTTCAGAAATTTTATTTGGAGTGGGGATGTTAATAAGAGGAAAATGGTGATAGTTTCTTGGCATAGAATTTGCAAACCTTATGATGAGGGTGGCCTGGGTATCAGATCTATGACTACTTTTAATGAGGCTACTAATCTCAAACTTGGCTGGGACATGTTGAATTCCAATGAACCTTGGGCTCCTTCTCTAAAAAGTAAAGCTATCAGAAATAGGAAACCTATTTCTCATCATATATTTTCTTCTATATGGAGCAGTGTGAAAAATGACTACTCTAGGATACTTGAAAACTCCACATGGTTGCTTGGTACTGGTGAAAACATCAATTTTTGGTTTGACTTTTGGTGTGGTGAACCATTTGCTAATAGATTGAACCTCCCAGAGAATGCAGCCTCTCACCTTACATCAAATGTTAAGGACTTCATCATGGATTATAATTGGTGTATCCCTCCCTCAGTGCAACTTATTTTCCCTCATTTGAATCAGATTCTAATGCAGGCTACCATTCCTAAAGTTCGTATTGAAGACAGGTTGGTCTGGAAAGATTCTAGCACAGATTGCTTGACCCTCAAGGAAGCCTACATTCACAAATCCATTCCTGGAAACAACATTCACTGGGCAAACAAGACATGGAGTCCTTATATCCCTCCATCCAAATCCCTGTTAGCTTGGAGAATAATGCATGATAGAATGTCAACCGATGAAAAATTGATGGAAAAAGGCAGTTAAATGGCTTCAGTCTGTAGCAACTATTTTTCTATTGCAAAATCTACCTTTCACCTCTTTTTCCAATGCAATTTTTCTTCTAGGATTGGGTCTTGGTTCTCTTCTATCCTTAACATCAACTTGCATTTTTCTGACATCAATGATCTTTGGAATACTTGTGATAGAGGTTGGACCCCTTAATGTAAAATTGTTGTCACTGCTTGCTTAATTAATATTCTCAACACTATTTGGTTAACAAGGAACCAAGATAGATTCTATAACAAGAAAATCCTATGGAGAACAGCTAGAACTGGAAACTGCACCAAGAAAACTGTTGCTTCCAATCTTAGAGAGTTTGTGATTCTGAAAGCTCTCAAAATCAATATTCATCCTCCTAGAGACCCTATTATTCGAGAGGTGATATGGAAGCCTCCAATTGCAAACTGGTGGAAAATCAATACTGATGGAGCTTTGGTTAGAAACCCTCAAAAGTCAGCATGTGGAGGTATTTTCAGAAATTCTTTTGGCTTTAACGTGGGGTGTTTTGCTCAACATTTGTCCACTGATTCTATTTTTGTTTTTGAGATCTTTGGTGCTATTTTGGCTATTGAAATAGCTCATCATAGAAACTGGGTCAAGCTTTGGCTAGAAACAGATTAAATGTTGCTTCTGCAAGCATTCAAAAATTCTGATATGATTCCTTGGGAAGTAAGAAACAGATGGCTGAATTGCATTGAGCTCATCAAGGGAATGATTTTTATTGTGACTCATATTCTTAGAGAAGGGAATGTATGTGTTGATGATTTAGCTAACATAAGGTTGGACATTAATGGTTTTTTTTGGTGGCAAGATGCCCCTATTTGTATTAGGCATGATGTTGTTAAAAACATGTTGGGTTTACCCAACTTTAGGTTCACCACCTTTTGAATAGGTTTGGGGTATATCCCACTTTTCCTTTTTCTTTGAATGAAATGGGGTAGTGCTCTTTGCACTACTTTTTGTAAAAAAAATAATAAAAAAAAAACCGTTCAATCTAATATTTTATCATGTGTTAACCATAGTGTAGTCAAGAAAAGAGGACTCTAAATATCCTCAAAAAGCAAGTAAAGTATGAACAAGAAATTTCCCTCAAACAATTATCATCAATAGTAAATGCACTCAAATTATCAATTATGATTTGAGACTTTTCCAACCCATGCTGACTATTTTTGATTTGGAAACACATGGAGTCAACATATAAACTTCCTAGAATTGCTCCATACGTTCCAAAGAAATAATGATCATACTTTATTGACTAAACCAAATTTTGCTACCCTGGAAGCTTATATATTGGCAAGATGCAGTAAGCAATTTTCATCACCTATAAAACTGCAATCCAAAAAGATAAACCAATAACAAGGATGGCTATTACCCATGTTGCTCTCTGCCTTAGCTTTGCATTCCTACTCTTCTATGGTATATTTCATTTTATTTCCACTACATTTTCAATAAGCTTAATGAATTCATTTAGCTCAGTTTTACTTCCTCTTCATACGGTTAAAAACAATATTTTGCTTATAAAATCTACATAGTCCCTAGATTATTATACTCGTTATCTATTTTGTTTTGCTTTCTAAATGTCCTTTCTTTCCTTGTTTTCTTTATCACATTTTTCTTCATGTGGGAATCTAATACTATCGGTTATTATAACCATTTACGTATGTAAAAGTATATTTATACATTCTTGCAAAATAACTTTTATATAATATTTTGTAATATACATATATATATATATATATATATATATATATATATTTGGTTTTTTCTTGCTTACCTTTGAAGAAATTTGCAAGAGAAATGAAAGTTAGTTTGTGGGCACCACTTGTTAATTTACTTATGTAGCTAATTGTGATTAGTTTGGATAACTAACCCAAAATTCTTCAAAGATATATAGTCTTAAATTAATGTTTTAATCATATGACATTAATTTTTTTATGATGTTAATTTTGATGCACTCAATGGTATATTAAATGATTTTAGACTTGACACCAGATATCAAAACCTATCCATTAGTTTTTATAATCTTAATAGCTCGGATTTATTGATATTAGTATTAGCGTGTCCATCACAACATCTTTTATACCCATCGGTAGAGGTGTCAATATCATGGGGCCTTGAAGTTTAGGCCCCAGCCCACATAGTAAGGGGGCTTGAAAATTCACAAGATTAAAAAGCTCACATTCATGCACGCCCACAAATAAAAAAATCAAAAGGCCCCAAAGCCCCAAAATTTCTATAAACATTTTTTTAAAAAACAAATAACTTTTTTTTTACCGAAAAAAACTTTTTTTTATCGGAAAAAAACTTTTTTTTACCGGAAAAAACTTTTTTTTACCAAAAAATTTTTTTTTTACCGTAAAAAAACTTTTTTTTTTGCCGGGAAAAAAAACTTTTTTTCTTACCTTTATAGTGGGGCTTTTTTAGGCCCACAAATAAATTGATTTTAGAGTGGGCTTGGCCTCAAATATTTTGTTCAATTAGGGGGCTTTAATTTAGTGGGCTTGGTGGGAGCTTTTTTAAGTGGGCTTTGAAATTTGAGACTCTATTGACATCTCTTCGGTAACAATTGATGGTTCACGCTTTTTTAAATGTCACTGATAATACTCGTTTGGTTGTGTGGTGGGGAGCCGTAAACGTGAGTTTGGACATCTTAAAAGTGTGGATGGTCTTATTCATTTGACGTTGTACATGATAAAAGCCTACCTATTTATATTATGGGTTTCTTTTTCATGGACGTTTTTATGATTTCAACCCAATATATGGTTTAAATAAGGAAAATGATGAATAGTACGATAGCTTTGTCAACTAAAATTCATGAACCATTCCTTTGTCTATTTCTCACATCCGCAATGTTAGTTTCTTTTTTAGTCTTTACATTTAAAGAGATAGGATATTTATTAAATATTACTAATGTTGCCGGCGTATTAGTTTTTTAATGAGTAAATCATTAAATTGGTCTCTGTTTTTGTAAGAAATTTTTAAATTGTTCTTTGACTTTATTAATATTTTAAATTAGTCTCTGTGTTTGTAAAAAGTTTCTCAATTAACTCTTTGTCTTTATGTTTTCCTCACATGATGAGGGACCAAATTGAGAAACTTTTGACAATGATAGAAATTAATTTGAAATATTAATAAAGTTAAAGACTAAATTAAGAATCTCTTACAGAGACAGGGACCAAATTGATGGTTTACTTGTTTTTTAATTTTACTTGTTTAACATTACCACACTCGTGAGTAAAATGTAACACTCCCTCGTCCTTAATTATAAGGTGTTATGGTCGTTTCCACCGGGGGATTATGTGCAACAATATCTTCTTTGATATAATTATAAATGTCTTCACCTCCATAATATTTCTTTTTTAAAAGAAAAAAATAGGACAGAGGATTTTTTTTATTAATTAAAATAACAATAATGATCTTTTTATAAGACTAAATCTTACCATTGAGTTAACAGCTCTAGTGTGACTAAACACCATTTTACAATGTACCAAATCATTCAATCTAAAACATGTTGTAGTTTCCAAAACTATTGTAACTGAATTGGGTGAGACATGGTTCCACTCCATCTTGATTAAAAACCACTTTGATTCCACACAATGCTGAACTCTACTGCATCCTAGTCCTTGTGAGTTGTGAACCATATCCACTAATCTATACCATGCATAGAGAAAAACAGAAAGCACAGTCACCTCTATGCACCAAGAGTCAAGGTTACGATAAACATAGTTGCAACATACACTTGGATTCTTGGAATATAAAAAAGTACTGCAACATAGCACCAATTCTAATGCCATCAATTCTAAAAACAAGAGTGCTTCATACAATTTCTTTAGGGTTTTGAGATTATAACAAAGTATTGAACAATAATTGGAATACTAACATATGTTCAAGTGTGCAGAATCAAAGAATAAATATATCATTAAAGGATGAATATATGAAAAGCATCGGAAGGACCAAGAGAAGCATAGAAGATTATGGTAGAAGACATGAAGAAAGGTCAATTAGGAGTCAATGTCCTTAGAAGAATGATGTCTCACAAAAGCTAGAGAGTTACCTCAACAGATTTTGTGAAGGTCATCAGACTCAGAAGCTGACGACAGACTTGGATGACCCCTCAGATTTGAAAAAATCTCCAGGGGCCCAAAATTCATGTAGATTTTGTATTCTTATGTGAATTGTCCCTATCAAAGGATCTGATAAGCAGTTATTTTGTCTTCTTCTGTCTACGTGTGCAAACAGAAAAAAGACATCAAGAACAAAAGGAATGCAATGGATAATTCTACTTTCAGTAAAGGAAATTCAAAGGACTATTCAACAGAATTATTCATATCAGGCAAAGGGTCAACTTTCTTGATTGAAGCTTCTCAGCGACTCTATTTGCGCTGACACTCTTCTCCAACGTCTCTCAACTGACTACCTATATAAGGAGCTGAAGATGAGAAGAAGATTAACAAGACTGTGCTATTTTACTGTGTCATTACTCTGTCAAATTTAATAGCGCAAAAGACTTAGGATTTTCGTATTCAAGTTCATACCTTAAAAATCCAAAAGAGTCTATTCATTTGTTCAGTTTACACTACCATTGTTATATCCAATGTAAGAACAAATTGATTTATTTACTTTGTAAACATTTAGAAAGTCTCTCACATGTGTGCTTGAGTAGATAAGTCTCTTGGAGTTATCCTATAGCAAGGAAGTCTTTAGAAGTTGTACTTGAGCAAGACAATCTTAAGCAAAGAAGTCTCTTGGAAGGGTCATATAGCAATTTGTAATCATGTGTGATTATAGTGAAATCCCTTGAAAGTGCAAGGGACTGAACTACTCCTATGTTGTGGGAGGAACCTGTATAAAATTGTTTTATGTCTGCTTTCTTCTCTCTCTCTCTCTCTCTCTCTCTCTCTCTGGTCTTATCCACTGCATTCAGACTCCGAGTCAGAATCTGTATACCTCAAATTCTGACCAGCTCTTAAACACTTAGAAAAACAAATTACAAAAAGCAAACACAATTCAACGCCCCTTGTGTTTTTCTCACCTTCAGTGTATCAACGCACCGTATGTGGTCTTCCAATTGACTGTGCCACATAAAAATATCCATTGACAAAATGTCTTTTGTTAGTGAAACTTCCACTCCTGATGTTGACAACACCTCCATCTTTGAGAAAAATAGTTATTCTGTCAAACATCCATCTTTCAAAGGAGATGTTACACAATTTTCTTGGTGGAAAAGCAAAATATATAGTCATATTATAGGTGTTGATGATGAACTATGAGATATCATTGAAGATGGAATCGGCTTTGAGGTTGAAGAAGAAGGAAGGGTGGCAAACAAGAAGAAGCTGACAACCACTCAGAAGATCTACAAAAAGCACCACAGAGTGAAAGGGATTCTGGCGGACGATTTACCTCATGCAGAACATATGAAGATTGGGGACATATCAACTGCAAAATCCATCTTCGAATCACTGTGCTCTACCTATGAAGGTAATCAGTAGATAAAGGAAGCTAAGGCAAACCAACCGGCTCACCACTATGAGCTATTCAAGATGAATGCAGATGAAGATTTTGAGACCATGTATTCATTTTCAAACTTGTGTCTGGACTTCAAGTTCTAAAGAAAAGCTATACTCTATCAGACCATGTAAAGATGATTCTTAGGAGTCTTTGTAATGGCCTGATTTTAGGATTTTATTTATTTTATTGTTTGATGTGTTATATTTGTTGGTTAATTGTTCTTTTAGAGATATTAAGGGTATTATAGTGCTTTTGGGTATGGAGGGTTATTTTATGATAATAGTAGTAACTTGGGGTAATTGATAAAATAATGGTGTTTGAGTAATATTGAGGAGTTTTAATGAAGTAATTTTGTACTAACATTTTAGAATTCTTCTCTTCACCCAACTGGTTTTGCTCCCTCCCACCTAAAAAGACGAAAATGCTCATGCGTGAATTAAGTCACGCTAGTTATAATTCTGCGTGACTTAAGTCACGCACCTCTGGCCGGTGGCGTGAGTTAACTCACGCTACTTTGCCCGATGGTCTGAGCTCAAGAACACGTGTTTTGGACGGTGGTCAGTTATTCACCTTGATTTTACACCATTTTTACACGTTTTTTGACTGCATATAGTGTAGTTAAAACCTATGTTAACATTCCCCCTATAAGTATCCCTCCAACCTTCACCATTGCCTCACACCATCATCTCACATTCTCTCCTCCTCACTCTCTTCCCCTATAAATCTCCTTCTAACTTTTTATCCTTTTGGGGTAAAAATAGACCAATCTTGGGGTAAAAAAAGGCCAATCTTGGGATAAAAAAAGGCCAATTGACTTGGGGTAAAAAATTATCAACTCTTGGGGTAAAACTAAATCTGCTTCTTTTTACCCCAAAAACTTTTTACCGTGGGTAAAAAGAATCTTCTTGGGCTATAAAAAGAATCAGATTTAGATTTACCCCAAGGGTTGATGTCTTTTTACCCCATGAAGATTGGTCTCTTTTTACCCCAAGGTTGGACTCTTTTTCCCCCAAGGTTGGTCTCTTTTTACCCCAAAGAATCAGATTTAGTAAATTCGAATAAAATGTATCAATTATATTAATAAACAATAGTGTGAGTTAAATCACGCAGCGTGAGTTAACCCACACAAATTTAACACTAGCGTGAATTTTGAAAAATTGATGATGATTTCATGAATTTGAAGATTGAATTCGTGTTTTGAAATGTTTTGATTGTTATTTTAAACCATGTTAACATTGGATGAAGTTTGTAAAATGACTTTGGGACAATTGGGATCAAAAATGAGATTTTTTGGCGGAATTTTGGGACGGCTTGCTGGGCAAGCAGCTCTGTGCCATGGCGAGCATGTGCAAAACAACACGTGTTGTTCTGTGCATTCCGACCTTTTGGGATGTTTCCGGGCATTCCCGAGCGTTCCTTATGCGATGTTTTGATGTTGTTTTAATGAATTGAAGTCATGTAACCATGCTTGCTTGTGATTGAATGAATTATATGATTTTGAGACAAACTTTGAACATAAACATGAAATGAAATTGGAATAGAAATGATGAAAGGCTTTTCTCAAATGGAATGTTGGTGTTATGATTGAACTACTGTGGTAATGAATATAGAAGAAGCATGTAAGGTTGGCATGAATGCTTATGGTTGTGTAAATTGGATTTTGATGAAAAGTGGAAAGATAGACCAACTATGAGAAAATAGACGAACTTTAGTGAAATGATAGATTATGGCATGATAGCTTGCAAATGACTTTATACTCATGATAATATGATGAATAATGATTGAATTGGTGATTGATATGTATGAGTTATGTTGCTTATCTAATCTTAGGAATCCAATGACCAATCATCATAAATGTGATATAGTCTTTGTTTCATTGATAAATTTCGTGCCACAATGTACTAATTAAAAGAATTCATTAATGGTTGACTTTTACTGATAGATATCTGTATTTGAATCCCTATTTCGAGAAAAAAAATGCTCCATCGGAACTCTCTCTACCCTAACAGTAACCGTCATTTTCCGGCGACGTAACTCCATTCTAGTGTCGCTCCAGCATCCTTTTTTCCACAATTCTTTCACATGCTTTCGCCTTTTCAGGGTGGTTGTTAACTTCTCTCCGTTTTGCCTCGCTACCTCCCTCCTTCTTGCCACGGTGCAGTTTTTGTTCGAAGTTCTCCAGCTCTTTTCCGACGAGCTCCCTTTCGATCCAAAGTTATGGTTTGTCCTTGGCCATTTCTTGTGGTGATGGATTCAACGGAGCCTTTGTTACCGAAATTTGGGAAAACTATCGCTCAAGCTCTCTCCAACTCTGTTTCCGGCACGGTGCAGTTTGATAACCTTCCTCCCAAGGTTATCATGGGTGATACGGTCCGCGTGAAGATTACACAAAAAGAGTATGAACGAGGTATCGCTGATTGTCGCCGCAACCTTCATGGCAAATTGACTCTCAATAAAGGGGATCCTCCATTGACAACGCTAGTGCTTAAGGTGAAGCTTTCTGGTTTATGGCCTATGTTGAAAAATTGGACTGTGACTCCCTTAGGAAAAGGCTTTTTTGAATTCAAATTCAACACCATTGAAGATATGAGGAAGGTTTGGGCCATGAGATTGGTGAATCTGATGCCCGGCCTCTTGCATTTCTACTGCTGGAGTAAGGATTTCACGCCACAGCACCAAACCCAAATGCACGCCCAAATTTGGATTTGTTTGCTTCATTTACCCCAAGAATATTGGAGACAGAAAACCCTCTATGAGATTGCTTCAGGAATTGGAACTCCTCTAACGATAGATACAGCAACATTAGAGAGATGTTTTGGATTGTATGCCAAAGTTTTGGTGGATGTGGACCTATCCAATAAGATGTTTGAATCAGTCATGGTGGAACGTAAGGGGCTTGTTTTTCCTGTTTCAGTCCAATATGAAAGGCAACCTCTGTTTTGTGCTCACTGCAACGCTCTAGGACATAGCATTCAGAATTGCATGAAGATAGTATATGGTGTTCACAAGGGGGAACCAGAGACTGCTCCATCCAAGGAGGGATACAGTGTTCAGAAGGCAAATACCAAAGGCATGGCTAATACGCAGTTAAGACATGGTGTCAAACACCAACCATCAGAAACTGAGTTCAAAAACTGCTGAGAATTCCAACACACAGATAACATCACCCAAAGTGCTTGTAGATTTAGAGAAGGAAGGAATCCTTGTTGATGAGAATGTTGGATCAATAATCAACAAGGATCAAAATGCTCACCAATCATTGATTCTTCATAACTCATTTGATCTGCTGGAAGGTGAGAGTCATCTTCCTTCAAGGGAGGCTGTGTTAGAGGAAGAGGATCAACCCGTTAACTCAAGAGATAAGCAGGATGCTTTATATGGGAACAATGGAGTTGCATCCAAAGAGAATGTAGAGCATGAGCCACTTATCAGTAATAAGATTCCTAGTTGCTTGGAAAAAAGGAAATCTCCTACTGAACAAGTTGTCTCTAATCAACAATTGTTGGTGGCTGAGTTTGGGAGGCAGGTTTTCCCGAGGCTAGCTCCAACTTTTCTTGTGCAGAGTACCTTAACTGGGAGGCGGTCATTCCCCAGTGGTATTTTTGTTTCCTCTGACACAGCTTGGGATCCTTCTTTGACTTTGCCGCATGATTTTGTTCATGTTTTATCTCCCATCCCGCTTGCAGTTCCCATTACCACCATTGATGAGAACTTAGGTCCTGATAAGGGAAAGGTGCAAGCTACTGGCTGTAAGCAAATGCATTCAGCTGCTAGTTTGAACAATTTTAAGATTCTCAGTAAATATTGGGGAGATATGGTGGATGAAGGCACTGATACTGACAGTACTATGGAGCATGGAACTGACAATGACAATTCTTTGACTTTGAATACGAAAGATGACAGTGATGTGGAGAAGTACTTAGCTAAGCAATATGAGCTGGCCAATCAAGTTAAACCTGGCAGGAAAACTAAGAAGCATAAGAGTCCTAAAAATCAAGTTAGTAGTAGTTCTGTCAGAACTCGTTCGAAAAAAGGCCAAAACAACAATATTTCTCCTTGTGTTGGTTGTGAAAAATAGATGTTACCATATACATAAGGAAGACAACTTGGCTGTAGAATGCTTTGGCCAAAATTTAGCTTTGTTTCCTTTGATACATAGGGATAGGGATAGTTTTCATTTACTATGCTCTAGTTTCTTTTTGTAATGTGTCCTCTTTGTTAAGGGTTCAGGCCTTAACCTGTTTCTTTAGTGCTTTTCTTGCTTGATCAAAAAAAAAAATGTGAAAGATTGTTCGTCTAAAATGCTATAATTGCTACATGATGAAGATTTATTCCTTTGATGTGATAAATGCTTAATGACGATTGTTGATGATGATTGTTTGTTGATGATGAATTGTTGATGTATGGACTTAATTACTTGATGATGCAAATGGTGGGTTAATGGTGTGATATATTGTATAATGGTATAAATTATATAATGTAGAGTCGTGCTTTCATAGTCTTGTTAATTGTTATGTCAACGGTGGGGGATAATCCAGTAATGTAAATCCGAATTATCCAATTTGACAAATGGTGGTATACGTACGGTGGGGAATAATTCAATAAAATAAATCCAAATTATTCAATTACGTAAAATTGGTGGAGGATCACTCGGTAAAATATCTCCAATATCGAAATGGTACCACATGCATGTAGAGTCGTGTCTAGAACATTACATGCATATGAATTACATGAAATGTCTCATACTTGATTATGTGACTTTGGTGAATTATGTGAATATTTGTGAAGATGTGTACATGACTCTGTTTATTTTGGTGATACTTGTACATTTGTGGTAATGGTGAGAATGATGCAAGAACATCTTGGTGATTTAATTTGATGATGACTATTTTGGTGATCGTGATAATATGTAAATTATATGTATTTAACTTGGTTATTCCTTTGATGATGATGACTTTCTTGTCTAGACTCTTGAGATAACGATTGCGTTTATTTAAAATATTTAGACGAGAATATATGTGAACATTGTATGTTGTGATGAATATGTGTAATTGAAGATGTAAAAAGGTGATGATATGTTATTTGATGAGAAAAGACGTGATGATGTATTTATGTGGAATATGTGCTTTATGTGAATATAAGTGGAGATGAGTATATGGTTATATTGAATTATATGCATTATGAGGAATATGTGATTTATGTGAATATGTGAATTGATGTGACGTTGTGAACTCGGTCATTCTCAGCCCTATACTCATTTTGATCCATGTTTTTAATCAAGGTTTGTCCCTCCTAGTCAGTTTTAACTCTCATACTACCTCCGGTCGTGGCATCTAACAACATCTTAATATTTGCTTTCAGCCCTTCAGTAAAAATATGTGTTTGTGTTACCTCATCTATACCATGTGTTGGGCACCTTTTCATCATTGATTTAAACCTCTCTCATGCATCGTAGAGAGATTCAAGTTCACCCTTTTAAAAATTAGTAATCAGGTGCTTCTTTTCCCATACTTTGACATATGAAAAAAATCTTTGAAGAAAATTCTGCTCTAACTCATCCCATGTCTGAATGGTCCCACTAGATAATGCTGGCAACTAGACCTTAGCTCGCCAGGTTAAAGTGAAAGCAAATATAGCTATGATGAATCTCTTTCAACTCACAATCCTTTTTTAAGGTTAAAAATGGTCCAAAAATGATATGAGGGACCGAAACTATGAAAATAAAAGTTAAATAGGGAGACAAAAAATCGGTTTTCAAAATGGGGATCAAAACTTAAATTTTTAAAAATATAAAGACCAAAAATATATTTAAACTTTTTTTTTCAAATAGTACATATCAATTAAACCCTTCGATCTAATATTTTATCTTGTGTTAACCATAGTGTTGTCAAAAAGAGAAGACTAGAAATTCCCAAAAGACAAGTAAAGAATGAACAAGAAATTTCCCTCAAACATTTTTTTTTTAAAAGGACCCTCAAACAATTTTCACAATGCACTCAAAAATATCTGATTTGAGACTTTTCCAACAAAGATACTGAATATTTTTGTTTTGGAAACACATGGAGTCAACACATGGAGTCAACATATAAACTTCGTAGAATTGTTCCATACGTTCCAAATAAATACTGACCGTTTTTTATTGATTGAACCAAAATTTGCTCATTGAAGATTCAACGCTGGAAGCTTATATATTGGCAAGATGCAGAGAGCAATTTTCATCAACTATAAAACTGCAATAAAAAAAGAGAAACAAAAAACAAAAAAAAACAATATGGCGATTACCCGTGCTGCTCTCTGCCTTAGCTTTGTATTCCTCTTCCATGGTATATTTCATTTCCACTGCATTTTCAATAAGCTTAATGAATTCATTTAGCTCAGTTTTACTTCCTCTTCATATGGTTAAAAACAATATTTTGTTTATAAAATCTACATAGTCTCTAGATTATTATACTAGTTTTTTTTTGTTTTTTTTATTTCTAAATTTATTTTCTTTCCTTGTTTTCTTTATCACATTTTTTTCATGTACGTATCTAAATACTATCGGTTATTATATTCATGAGCACTGCTATACAGCAAGAAAGAGTTAACGCACGAAATTACACGACTTGTTCAACAACATGCAATTTATTTTGGTAATGGATTTCTTGCTAGTTTATCGATGCTTTTGTATAAGATATTATACTTCCTCTATCCCCAAAATGTAAACAAAAATTAGTAATGTATTTGGTACAAATTTTGAACCAAGTCAAATATTGATTATATTTTGAGATGGATGGAGTATATATTAAAAAACCATGTTACCAAAAAAAAAAAATGCATAATCCACCATTCTACATAGAGCAATGATATTTGTACATGCATTTCATGACAACTTTAGTGACAACCTTGTTTTTCTCTTTTCTTATTGATCAAAAACAATGGAGAGAGAAAAAGAAAGAGAGAGGATAAGAACATCATATGAGTATGAGAGAGAAAGTTGTACAAAAGTTGTCACAAAATGGTTGTACAAATATCATTTCTCTTGTACATAACATTGGTGAGGTAGGAACCAAACAACAATTGCTTTGGAGAAACACCACCCAATCAAGTGTTTTTGTGATTTATGATAAGATAGCAATATTTGTCATTGTGTCAAATCAAAATAAACTCTGTTTGGATGGAGGAATGTTTTGATGGAATGTAATGTTTTAAGGGAATTCAAATACTTTGAAGTGAATTCCATTGTTTGGATAATAATTTGAAAATTTTTCAAAATGATGGAAATTTATTAAGTATTTTGTTCTAGTCAAATTTAGAGAATTTCAAATGACACCTAAAAACTAAGAATTTCAAATTTCTTCATTGTTATAATTTTCCAAAATTTGCATATTAGTCCTCAAATTTTCAATGTGACCCCAATAAATTTCAAAAAAGTGCAAATTGACCCCTCAAAATTTTCAAAAATTATAATTTGACCCCTCAAAATTTTTAAAATTTACAAATTGACTCCAATTTCAATTTTCAAATTAGGCCCACAAAAATTTAAATTTATAAAAGTTGCCCAAAAATGATGACAATGAATTTTTTTTATCACTTCATCCAAACAAAAGAATTGATAAATGAAAGTAATTTAATTGAATTATTTTTTTTTTATTTTTTTTGACAGAAATTTAATTGAATTAGTTAAATTGTCTAGAATTCCAAATTCTCTAATTACCTCATCCAAACACACTCTTAGTGCTTGAATATGTGCATATTTAAATTTTGTATGCAGTGGTTGGAGGAGCCAAGGTGACATTCACGAATAGATGTGGATATACTGTATGGCCAGGAACCATAACCGGAGATCAAAAACATCAACTATCAACAACAGGTTTTGAGTTGGGACCTGGAGCAACGAACTCAATGGGCCTTCCTTCCCCGTGGTCTGGTCGATTTTGGGCCCGAACCGGATGCTCAAACAACAACGGACGGTTTAGTTGTGCCACAGCCGATTGTGCATCTGGTCAAGTTGCATGCAATGGTGCCGGCGCAAGCCCACCAGCAACTTTGGTTGAAATTACAGTGGCATCAAATGGAGGACAAGATTTCTACGATGTGAGCAACGTTGACGGTTTCAATGTCCCAATGTCCGTAACTCCACAAGGCGGGAGTGGCGATTGCAAAGCCTCTAGTTGTCCAGCAAATATCAACTCTGTGTGTCCCGCCGAGCTTCAATTAAAAGGTTCTGATGGGAGCGTGGTTGCTTGTAAGAGTGCTTGTTTGGCTTTTAACACCGATCAATATTGTTGTCGTGGAAGTTTCAATACCGAAGCGACATGCCCACCCACAAACTACTCCAAGATATTTGAGAAACAATGTCCAGAAGCTTATAGCTATGCTTACGATGATAATAGCATCACTTTCACTTGCTCTGCTGGACCTGACTATACAATCATCTTTTGTCCATCACGACATCTTGTATACCCGTCGATAACAATTGATGGTTCACACTTTTTTAAATGTTACTAATGTTGCTAGCATATTAGTTTTTTAATTTTACTTGTTTAATACTACCACACTCATGAGTAAGATGTAATACCTCGTCCTTAAAATATAAGCACCACTTTACAACCATCCAAATCATTCAATCGGAAAAATAAATTGTAGTTTTCAAAACTATTGTAACTGAATTGGGTGAAGCATAGTTCCATTCCATCTCTATTAGAAATCATCCAAATTCTTCACACAGTTCATTGCCAATCATTAATGCTTCCTTTTATAGAGGTTCAAATAATATTTCTGGTTAGCTTTATTCTTGAATATTGGATCATGTGACACATATTCTTTTTCTCTAACCAATTTATTGACTCTGTTTTGATGACTTAGCATTTTCTCTATTAGTACTAAGAATGTTGTATTGATTATCGATGACAATAAGTTGTCCGTAAAGAGAAAATCTCGTCAGCAATAAGATATAACTCCAGCCAAATGAGGTACAATTATTCTTAATTTAATTAGAACTATTAAACTCAGAAGTGTAAATGCTAGCTATGAAAATGTCTAATGTGAAAAATTCTCCATAATCTAAATCATGCGCTGACCAGTCATTACACATTACACGCGAAAAAAAGACAGCTAGCCTAATAACGGTGTATGAGTTGCTTGTATGCATCCTTGTTCTCCGAGTAATGATCAACTTCAGCCTGGCATCATAAGTCACATTAAGAATCAAATTCAGTAGCTTGGTTGAGAGAATCACATATTTACTAGAAACACTCTAGATGTTTTCTACTTTTTTTTTCTTTCTGAATTACTTATTTACTAGATATTTTTCAAGAATAAGTAACCCTGAAGCTTTGTACTAAAAGCTACTGAAAAGAATTATCAAGAAACATAAAGGCCCTATTTGGATAAACAACATAATTAAGAATTTATCATATCACTGCATATGTATCAGTTATTTTTTTAGGTAGGAACCCAGATTTTATACAGCCAACCAAGAAATCAGATTCCCGACAGGCAGTAGAAACACGTGATCTTAATCGTTGAATGATGATCAGATGACCCGTGTTCTGACTTAACTATTTAGTCTTAAATACAACTTAAAATGAGTTGTCCGATCTTTCATCCTATGACCGAGATTCGCTACTGCGTGAAAGTACCCAAAAAGCTATCCAAGTGTTGAAAAGCTTTTCATAGGAATTGTAAATTTGAAAGCATCTAAGTCAACACATACCTTCCGAATTGCTTTTATGGCAGTGAGCAACTTATCACCAATAAATTCCTCAAGGAAGTCTGCCTTGTGAAGAGCTTCCAAAGATTCAGAAAGTGATTTTGGCAATCTCTGAAGGTTTTTTGGATTTGGATCTGTATCTGTTTCATATATATGACATAAAAAATTTTTTATCCGATTAATATTTTTTACAATTGCTGAAAATTATATAAACCGAAAAAATAGTATATAACCATCATCCAAAACAGAAAAAGGAGCATTAACAAGCACTATTCGTGATGCATGTTGCTATACACAGTATAATTTGTATTATCTTACCGACAGGTTCAGGAAGAGAAAGATGCCGACGAAGCCCATCAATGCCAGCAGAAATTATAGCAGCTAAGCCCAAGTATGGATTTGCAGAACCATCAAATGATTTAATCTCAAAGTTACTCGTTAGACCACCGGGAGTTCCGGGTGGTGATGCAGCGCGCAATGGAGCCTCCTTATTTTCATTTCCCCAGAACAAGTATGCACCACTCCATGTGTTGGGCTGCAACCGATCATAACTGCAATCAAATTGAGTAATGATGTAAGAAAACATATAAGCGCCACATTTCTAAGGTAGTCTGTTTTAGGCTTTGTGTAAGCCCTCATCGTTACATAACTCTAGATTAACATATATATAAATAAAATATATATAACATCACATATATGTTTACTATATTGCTTTTTAGAGATAAAAATATAAAATCCAAGATCTTAGGAGAATGAGTCATTATAGATAACAGACACCTTGAAGGAAGTGGTGCAACAAATGGCAAAATTGAAGGAAGATGATAAAGAACTCCAGCCATAAATTCTTTTCCCAAAGTTGATATTCCATACTTTGATGATCCATCAGATGCCATAAATACATTTTTACCATTCTGCCACAAACTTAGATGAACATGGCTTCCAGAACCCAAATCATCTAATTTGTACCTTCAATATCACAAGAAAACACTGTTATATGCTTTAATATGTTTACTTTTTTGCTATATAAAGGGGAAGAAAAAAAGAGTTCATCAACTTTGTTTTAAGTTTTATAAGCTAGACTCCATACAGCTAAGTCTAATATGTATTTTGTGCCTCAAGTTAGAAACAACATCCGTATTTTTTCCATAGATTGATATACTTTTATACTTTGTGATATGTTCATAATGCGTTTTCAACTTATTTTTATAAACTCTCCAAAAAAATTATACAAAGCCTATATAGAGCTTACCTACGTAAACACTAATTGTGCTAAAACACCATATGCATAATACAACAAGAATTTAATTACGTTGTTTATCCAAACACCCTCGAGTTTTTAAATACTATTAAAATAACAGCTCCAAATCGTTAGGGTATTGCTGTCTACTTGCACAACCATGTTTTTTCACCATAAAAGTATGTTGCTTCTGTAGTTTGGGAATAAATTAGAATGCATTTACCATATCATAGACACGTATTCAAAACCTTATATTCAAAATCACCATACGGATATATAATATGTCATACTTACAAGGAACATATTATTCCCACTTACTTTGGAACAAACGTAGCCAGCAAGCCATGTTTTCTAGCAATTGCCCTAACAGTTTCACGTGTATAAACTAAGTTGTCTGCAGATTTAGTACAAATGGTATGTCCCAAAACCAGCTCAAATTGACCTTTTCCAGCTTCTGCGTGTAACTGCGATATTTTATAACAAACAAAAAAAGAATACATGTTCCAGACAATGCGATACATGTGTTAGAAATCAGAGGGTTCCACAGCTCCAAATCATATTAACAATAGAGATAGAGATTGCATAATGAACAACGTATTGAATCGATTGAAAAAGATAAGTTTGTCATAAAAATCACTAATTTTATATATATGTTAATATGGGACTTGTGGAAAGGAAGTTTCTGAATACCTTATAAAAGGCGAGCAAAGGCCTATTTAAGCATGCTCCTTTTAGGGACTCAGTTTATGCATAAAAACCTAAAATGATTCATGTTTGTGGTGGAATTCAATGCTTACTTTCAGTTCTATGAATATTTTGTTTCTGAAGTGTCCCGGTAAATGATCATAACTTCTTGTTTGAAGATTGTAATTAGTTTACCATGAAAGTAATTTTGCTTACTTTATGTGAATATAGTTTTGTTTAGAAAAATTAAATCCAATGAAAATCAAACAAAGCCATTATCATATCTAATTGACCAAGTTAAAAACTCTATTTTTTACCTGTTCTACAGGAATGCCCATGGAATGTAAAGCAGAAGCAACTTCGCGAAGTATTGGGGAAGCAGCGTCAAACGCTGATGAGGAACAGTAAGGACTCGAGTCAAATGGTATCCATTCTTCATTCCCTTCCCTGAATGGTTTATTTCTTCATGTTTATAACTAATCGGCATAGAAAATTGCACTAATCAAATCACAAAATAATATTGTATGCCATACCTTGTTATGCTCTTCAATAGAAAAAATTCATTCTCAAAACCAGCATTCATTACCTATAAGCGGACTATAAGTTAAGTGAAGAAGAGAAAAAAATAAAAAATAAAACACTTATAATCATTTCTTAAGGCCTCTCTTGGCCAATTCTCAAAACCGTGTCATTATAGAGCATAAAAAATGAGACAAGCTATGCAACATACCAAGTCAAATTCATCTTTGAGAATTTTGGAAACTCTTCTTAAGGCCTCTCTTGGGCAATACTCCCATGCTTGGCCAGGTTTAACATTCAGATCACCTAAAACCATTTCATCTTCCTTGCTCCTATAATGGATGGAACAGAGTTGCATCAGATGAATAAAATAGTGATAGCCACACTTAACAAAAAAAGCAGAAAGAAAATTATATGAAGTTAGAACGTAAGTAACAAGATAAACAAGCTTAGAACTTCCTCGTATAAAAGAACTTGTGTACCAAGAAATCCTCCTTTTAGTAGACAAGTCAGGTGTTAATTTTGTTTCTCCAACTGCACCTAAACCAGACCCAGCTGCAGGTCCATCCAAAAAAGAAGTCATTCCCATAGTCGCAAATGCTAAACCAACGCCGTTCTTTGCAACAACATCATTGAAACGCTTTCTAGGAACAACCTGAAACAAAATTTGACAATACCTCGTAAGATATATAAATATAAAAAAAATCTCTAAATGAATGAATGACTAATGAAGTGACCGAAACAGGATAGAGGAAACTCACACGACATCTGTGCTGTCCCGAATTATCAACCCATATTATACGAACAAATGAAACATCAGTCTCTAAATCATCATCAACCACATTTAGTTGTAAATTATTATCTGAACTAATAACACTGTTGTTAGTAAAATTAATCTTATAGAAATGAATTGAATTTCTTGCAAGGATGTCTTTTGCAGCTTCCACAGCCTCGGGAACAGTGAGATCACCATCAAGGCATGAATCACGCAGAACGGAGAAAACAACTTCGCGAGACTTCTTTGCACCTGCGAAAGCGGAACTAATTATGGTTAACAAGTGAATATTCACACTTACATGACAACAAAGATGGAAATTTTTAAAGACATGTGGAAATCAACAAAAACTGATTTGGCACTTAAGTATAATCTTCACTTTCGGTGTCATGGTAGATGTTAACCAACCTAAGTAGAAGGTTTCTGGAAATATACATCCATCGGTACTAAACATCACCTGCAATGAAATGCGACACTTAACAGTATCAATTTGTATGGAAATTGGAGGGCTCAGATCTTATACAGGACTAAACTTACATTTAAAAGTTCAATCTCAGTAATCATTATACATATACTTTGCTACAAGGCTTCGATATTTGGATTAAATTTTAAATATGTAGATATATTCTTTTGGTTATTATGCAAGATACACTTATAATGTCACCTTATTTATTGGAGCCAGCTCTAAAAGCTCTTTCAAAGATGAAATCATTCCATGTACACTCAGCTTTGGAATTGCCAAACCAAAATCAAGGTAAACCTGAATGAGAAGGTGTTGTGTTATTACCTACCAGTGAACATGTAATCCATATTCAAATCTACTAATGCAACAAGTCACGGAGTTATGAAATGTTTACCTGAGGGTACACAGATGCTAGATATGAAGCTTCCCTTGAGAATGGATAGGATGCATGCAAAAGAACGATCCGAGCTTTTGAGTATCGCTTGTCCTCGAAAACTGAACGGAGATGAAGAGGATTTGCAAGTCGCATATCCAAATCCTTATCCCCAAACCTAATTACCAAAGGGAAATTTAGTATTTAGGTAAAAGTAGAGTTACAAGTAAAAGGAAAATCATGGTATCTATCTCAGACATCAAACACGACACTGCTGACACCGGTAATAGTTTAAGAAAATAGAAATGGTCATATGTAATAACATGTGTATCAGACAATTGAAAACCATTTCATTACCCTGTGTGTATCTGCATTGGCAAGTCATAGGATTGAGCAACATCCAGACTTTGCAAGAAAATGTAGTCGATAAGATTCTTGTTTGCAATACGAACAGGCTTCCGAGCTGAAAATGTAACGCAATGAGTATGAAAAATACCTTGAAACAGAACATTTTAAAACCAATATGCATATTCTACTCACCAAGTAACACCTGTCCGAGACCTTCCTCGGCATCTTGGTTAGTGACATTTGTATTGATTTCTAGGCCACTGCGGTATGCAGCTATACTTTTCAATCCATATATCTCACCAGCAACTGTTAATCTGATGCTAAGGAACATAGCTATGTGGTTGAATATTTTTGTTAAGATAAGAGCTTTTGTTGTGTGTGTAAAGAGAGTGATATAGTAATACATGTGAAGGATATGATTTCAACTTAGAGACAAATGCTTTAGTGAATGAATCCAACGTCCAGCAAGATCCATCAGGAAAATCCTTCAGGGGTTTGACATATTATGAATACAATTGCAAGTAGAAAGATGCAATAGTCAGAAAATAAAAAAAATTATGTCTAAAAAAAGCATCTCACTTGATCAAGGATTTCCTCAGCTACTTTTTCAATTCTTAAGATTCTACCAACAAGAGGTATAAAACTCTTATGCCATTCTATATCATGCATTTTGTCCAATTCAAACCCATCATCCATGAGTATAGCAGAGATTCGTGCAGCTTTGAAACATGTTGAACATGACAATTCCAATCCAGAGACTTTTCGGTGTTCTTCAACACCTTGCAAAGATAACTCACATCCATATAGCTCAGCTAAATCCCTTAGATTTCTCTGAACATTGCATATATAATACACTATCATAATAAGATTCCATATTTTGAAGTTCCACAAAAAATAAGGTTGAACTGTAAACTAAAACACACATAAGCATGGTTATCAAGATCTTATGATACAGGCCAATCATATCTCGAACAGATACAAAACTGAACTGAATCGATATGAATTTCTAGTGTGTATCTGCTATGAACATGAATCTTATCTTGAAACTTGATTCATTATGATGAACCCTGATTTACTATGATGAACCTTGACTCATCCTATTGAACCACTACCTAAACATAGTATAGTCAGCCATGTTTGTTTTCAAATTTGTCTAGCAATCCCCTTTCTTATGTCAATTAATTTATGACATGAATAATAAGTCGATATACTATCTCAAAATATTTGATACAGAGAAGATTAGCATGGCCTGTGCGCAAGGATGACACACATAAAACGAGAAATGGTCCAAAAAAAATTATTTGGTATTATGCACGAATTTTGGTTGATGTTGATCTTTCTGAGCGTATTTTTGAGGAGGTGATGGTGGAGCGTGAAGGATATGCATTCTACGTTTTGTAGTTTATGAATGACTACCAGAATTTTGCTCCAACTGCTATACTATTGGGCATTTTGTGGCCCTTTGTAATAAATAGCATCCAAAGTCTAAGGATGACAAGCCCAAATCAGCAAAAGACAAAGAGAAGGGGGATTCTTCCAAGCAGCCCATCACCATTCATGTTGATCAGCCTCCTCGAGATCCTCCCAAGGATACAGAGATGCAATCAGCGAATGTACTTACAGATGTTACTACAGAGCATAACACAAACAAACAATCAGAGGAAGTACTTGTTGCTAATGATGAGGATGAGCAACATACAAACAAACAGTCACAAGAAGTGCCTATGCAGTTACCAATTCTGCTCCTGCTATTGATAATGATGCGCAGAACAGCAGGAAGGTTATGGAAGATGAAACTCATAACAGTACTGATACCGAGGTCCCTAAAGCACAAATTCGGAAACGGTATCATCAACACAAGTTCCTCAAGTGCATTCCTCGGGCCCTATATTGAAGAAGGTTGTAACGGATGATATTGGGAAAATTCAAAGGCTTGGGCAGGAGGTGACGGCTCAACTTCTAATGATAAAGAGGACGGGTTTACTCCTATGGTAACAAAGAAAGGTAAGAAAATATAGGTAAAATTAGCTCGTGCGGCAGGGACACATACCGCCCGTTCTAGGGGTTCAATTCCATCAAGTTCCCATTGAAGTTCCTTTTCTGGAATCTTTGGTGATAACAAGTTTGCTACCTTCGGTCTTGATGGTCATGATTTTTCGGTCATGACTTTTCAAAGATGACACTGACACTGCCAAATCAGAAGTATTATTGGAAGCAAAATAACAGTAAAGTTTCCAAGCGTTGACTTATTGTCTTAATACATATTAATATATCAGATATCAGAAATGTTTTTCTAGATACTAATTTCACCCAGAAATATTTTTCTAGATACTAGAATTTCACAAAAACAACATCTTCTGACCACATTCTATTTTAGTTTATGATTTTATACATATATCAAAATTCTTTATCTCTCCTCAAAATTTTATGTCCAAATATCAGTGTCCTTAACATGCATGTGTCCATTTATTTATGTTCATATAGCATAAAACAATATAAATGAAGCAAACGGTGCAAGAGAAGTTACCTTGAAGGATAGAGAGTGTTGTGAAGAAGCAAGAGCATCACCTTGAGCTTCAGAAAAGGCATGGATAAAAGGCAAATTAGATTGAAGAGAAACTATGTTATGGGCATGACCATCCACAAGTTCAACTTCTTCCACCGCTTTTCTTAACTCACTCAAATCCATTCTATCACACCTTTGTCTGAAGTGCTTAGAGACAAAATCCTTTTTTACTATCTTTGTGCTTGGTTGTTGGCAGAATATTTTACACAGTTTTTCTTTTAAGGAAATTATTTATACATAATTATAAGGAGAATGTTACCGACACACCATTTATTCTCATACACCCTTTATATTAGGAAGAGAAAAGAGAAGATGAAAGAGAAAATGTGTTTGTGTGGGGTCCACGTGACCACGTGTCAGATTTTTGTGTGGGTGTCAAGGGGTGTGTTGTTACCTAAGGTAGTCTATATATCATAACTCTAGTTATATATATTGGATTTTATATTGGGTTAACAGTGTTTTACCCCTGTAATATATGACACTTTTGGTTTTGCCCCCTGTAAAATTAATTTTTTAGATTCCGTCCTTATAAAATAAAGATTCTTTAGGATTGCCTCCTTACCCCTATGACTCAGCAAAATATCATACGTGGCGCTGACGTGGATATTTCTTTTTATTTTTTATTATTTTTTTCATTTGCCACATGTATAATTCATTTAACACATCATATTTAATTAAAAAAAGAAAAAATACAAAAAATTAAAAATAATTTAAAAATCTAAAAATTAATTTTCGAAAACTTTAAAAAATCGAAAAAATTAATTTTCAAAATAAAAAGTTCAAATTTTTTTCTCAAAAAAATAAAAAAATCTGGAACTTAATTTTTAAAATAAAAAAAATTAGAAAATATATTTCTTAAATTAGAAAAACATATTTGAAATTAAAAAAAGTTCAGATTTTATTTCAATATAAAAATTCTGGAATAAGAAGTCTAAAAAAAATTTCAAAATAATTTTATTTCCAGAATTTTTCGTTTTTAAAAAAAATTATTTCAAAAAAATATATTTTATTTTCCAGAATATTTACTTTTTTTACAAAAATAATATATATTTTTATTTAAAAACTTATCTTCTTTTCCAGAATTTTATTATTTTAGAAAAAATAAAAGTTTTATTTCAGAAAAATATTTATTTTACCAGAATATTTAATTTTTGTTACAAAAATAAAATTATCTTTATTTTTTTTTATAAAAATAGAAACTTTTCTTATTTTCATAAATTTTTATTTTTTTAGAAAAAGTAAACCAAACTTTTTTATTTAAGAAAAAAGATTGAACTTATTTTAATTTTGAATTTATTTTTCTAGTTTTCGAAATATATTTTCCAATTTTTTTATTTTGAAATTTAAGTTCCAGAGTTTTTTATTATTTTAGAAAATATAATCTGAATTTTTTCTGATTTTTTTAATTTTTAAAAATTAATGTTTAGAATTTTAATTTTTTTAATTATAAATGACGTGTAATATATTTATACGCGTGGCATCCAAAAAAATAATGAAAAATAAAAAAAAATATCCGCATGAGTGTCATGTAAGAGATTCTAATGAATCATAGGGGTCAGGGGGCAATCCTGAAGAATCTTTATTTACAAGGACGGAATCTAAAAAAAATATTTTACAAGGTGCAAAACCAAAAGTGCTATATATTACAGGAGGGTAAAGCACTATTAACTCTTTCATATTTTCAATTAATTACAATTGTCAATATAACTTAAATATAAGATGAAACACTTATCCTTCAAAAAAAAAATGAAACACTTATTTCGACCACTTCAGTCTTTCATGTCTTTTTTTTTTTTGACAAAATAAATGATATTCATTCATTCAAATTGATAGAGTAAATCGATATAATGCAAATTCACTAAAAACGAATAGGATGAATCTGTGAACAAACTCACATCATCCATGTTAATAGCATAAAACGGCAAAGTACAAATGCCTACACATATGACTATATTTAAATCTCCAGAATAATCATGTCTCCGGATCTGCAATGTGGATGACGCCAAAGTCATTGATTGGATCTGCATTGGATCGAAGCTGATCTAACAATCTGAATCGATCAAACACCTGAGAGAAACAAGAAAAACAAACAACGTCGCACAAAGAAGACAAACAAACCAATGTCGCACGAAGACGACGAAATCACAAAATAGAAAACGAAATAGATGTGAAAATCACCTATTTCAATAAAAAGAAAATAGAAAAACGAGTTAGAGGGGTGATTTTGGTATCAATAGCTTATTCAACTCACTTATTCAATCTGTTTGATTCATGTCAATCTACCCATGTCAATCTCCACCACCGCCCATGTCAATCTACCCACCACCCTTTTGATTCATGTGGTAACAATAGCTTTACAGTTGCAAAGATGAGGAGGCAAGGGTGGTGGGTAGATTGACATGGGCGGTGGTGGAGAAGGTATTTGTTGCTTGGGAGGAAAAGCAATTGAGTTGAATAAGTGTGTTTTTCTTTTAGATGATATTTTTCTCAAGATAGTGGCGTAGATAAATGGATTTGGTATCATAATCTTTTAAGGGGTATACGATTAAAGATTCTCATCAGATCTTCACCCTAACTTAGAGACCTCGTGATAACGCTCATTCCATATTAATCTAAAACAAAACTATGAATGTGAAAGTGTCATTATTCGCTTGGAGAATGTTTTAAAAAAGGATTCCAACAATATTTTTTTGAGTCGTGGTGTGTTATCTGGAGTTTTGTTATTATGTTCTAGAGGTTATGGGATGAAGGAATCGATTAATTATCTTTTTCTGGGGTGTGATTTATGCAGCGGTATTTGAAATTTTCTTCTCCGCTATTTTGGAATTTCAATGGTACACCTATCTAAAATTTGGGTCCATGCTTTACAATTTGGTGCCTTGGATTTTTTCAGGAAGGATATCAAGTTTTGTCTTTGGGTAATATGGCTGGCGTGTGTTTGGAATAGTTGGAAAGAGCGCAAGACACGTATTTTTAACGACAAAGAATTACCGGTCGTTCGGTTACTAGATCACATTAAGTTTCATTCGTGGTGGTAGTTGAAGGTACACATACAAAATTTCTTCTTTGACTTTAATCCATGGTGATCTAGTTTGTTGGTTTGTATGAGTAATATTACTCTTTTATGTTTTTCTTTTTGTTTTTCTGTTGCCCACTTTAAGCTTGTTTGTAATGTGTACTTGATTTATTCCCTTCTAGGCACACTTGGGCTTCAAATCAGTGTTTTTAAATCTATTTTGTCTTTGACATCTTTAAAAAAATTAACGATAATTTGTATGAAATAAATAGTTATTTTTCGACATTAATATTCTAGGGAGTATCATTTCATATGATAAAACTTTAGTTCATTGTTTATAAGAATTTTATATTTTTGTTAATCATCTGCTTCTCACCATGAATTGTTTCAAGAATTGTTAAGAATCACTTGAGCTTCGGAAAGTAAGTAAAGTCTGATAAATAATTGTTCCCCTTAAACATTAAAATCTTAACTAATGAATCTAAAATATTAATTTTTGACTGGGAGATATATTGCATTGCTTTACACATTAATTACATACATGCATGAAAAAATTAGCAGCGATAATAAAATGGAAAATTTTATGGTGAAGTCGTGAAAATGACTTTTCTGATGAAGTTAACACTATAAAATCAAAAGTGTAGTGAGTAACATCCCACTGTTTGTAAAATGACATCAAAAGTCCAGTCTCCATAGTATCATTAATTCATCAGATTAACAAGACTACACTTAATCTAATTTTATCCTACCTTGTTTTAAGTGTAACACTTAAGACTATCACATAATATCATCAAATCTGTTTGCATGTTAAAGATGCCAATGATAAAATAGTACCTATAGGTTCAAGAAGTTGCAAGCATTGCTAGATGAATTACTATTGATCATTAATCAGTAATCAACAATTTAAAAATGAATCAAACATTAAAATCAAAATTAACTTTTTTAAAAAAGTCAGTTTTCTGACTGCACCGTAGAAGCTCCCTAATAAAATTGCCCTTAACACTTAACACCTGAATGGATGGATTACACGGTGTCGGTGCACAAGATTATTTATTTATTCTCTTTCTTTGAATTGCACATCATTGAGGTGTACGAATTGATGATGATATAGTGGAGAAAAGTTTGTACGTGGTACCGAAGGCAGTGAGGCCCCAAATGCTCTGAATTTATTAAATACAGAAAAGAGCTGATGCAAGTCTTCTTCAATCTATGTTCTGAGTCCATGGTAAACTATAGAAATCAATTAGTATTGAGACGTGCCGTGAGGGTTGGTTATGTTTGATGTACCCTAGTACCAGTCAGCTTTGTCCTCTTAGGACTCAAGTCCTTTAATTACTCCTTAATTTGTATATTTGAATATAAAAGTAAGAGGTAACTATTCTCTTGCGTATAACTCATGCAATAATAACCTTCAATTTGAATCCGTTAAAAAAGAAAAATAGGAACTTTTAATTTAAAACATTTTCAAAAAGTTAGGCATAGAATGAGAATTTTTATTGACCTTAATTTTTTTTTTTATCATTCATTCAAATTGATGTAGCACATTGATACAATGCAAATTTGTTGAAAACAAAAATGATGAATTTGCGAACAAACTCACAACATCTATGTTAATAGCATAAAACGGTAAAGTATAAAAGTCTACACATATGATTATATTCAAGTCTCCGGAATACTCATGTCTCTGAATCATTAACGTTGACGAAGCCAAAGTCATTGATTGAATATGCACTAGATTGAAGTTGATCTAACAATCTGAACCGAACAAATACATAAACAAAACAAGAAAGACAAACAATGCTGCACAAAGACGACGAACAAAACAACATCACACTAAGACCACAGAATCAAGAAATAAAAAACAAAATAGATGTGAAAATCACTTATTTCAATAAAAGGAAAAGAGAAAAATGAGTTAGAGGGATATTTTAAATCCTAAATCTCCACTCTTTGATGGATGAAGGAGAAGAAATTAGGCATGGCAACAAAACCCATACCCATGGTTATCCGCCCGAACCAAACCCAATTTGACAGGTTTTTCGCATTTTGATTGAGTTTGGGTCTGGGTATGGGTTTTCCTCGATTTCAAAACACAGGTTTGTAACGGGTATATATGTATCCACCCCGAACCCATACTCAAACTCGTCCCAAATGTAAAAAATTACTTTATGTTGACATGTCATGTTATTTTGTTTGATAATTGTCGTGTTAATAAAAACTACCATTGAGATATTTAAAGGATCAACTAAATCATTTCGTCTAACAAATGTTAAAGTGAACGTATTGTTGGATAATGTATTACAAGGTTGCTTTTGGGGATGCAAAAAACTTCTATTTTTTATTTAAAAAAATTATTCAATGCGGGGACGGGGATGGGGCGGGATACCCGAACTCGTCGGGGACGGGGATGAAATTCAATTTCTCATCCTTGTTAGGGTAACGTATAAATATACTAGAATCGGGTATGAAAACGATGAAAGTAAAACTCGTCTCCATTCCACCCCATTGTCATTGCTGACGGACTGACTACTCACAAGAGAGAAGGGGAAGAGAGATGGGGGCTTGGTGTCTTTAAACATTTACTTTAGAGACCTTAATCTTTGAAATACGGAAGAAATGGAACGCAACATAACTTTTTTCTAAAGAAAAAAAAAAAAAAAAAAAGTCATTCGAGCCCAATGAAGGAGTGTCTAGACTCTATAATGGTAAAATACTATAATACAGTGCATAAAACAAAAGAACCAAAGCAATAGCAACAAATTAACTAGAGGGATAACCAGAAAAAGCCGATTGAATATACAATCAAAGACTTGACTCAATAAACAAAATATTTTATTATTTAATTATATTTTAATGTCATTACATGGATTAATAATTTTATAATAGTTATTTATCAATTTGAAGTCTTAATCGATTAATGATCAATTTAAGTAATAAGACTTATTAGATTTCTATTTAGATAATTAATTAATGGAAAATTTTAATGAATGCCCCTCAAAATTGAAATATTTGACTTTTCTATAAAATAATTTCTTCTTTTAGAATTCTTAAAGAATGTCCTGGTGGTATTCGTTGATAAGACCCTTAATTAATTGATATAGACTTAATATGAATGGATGTCTGGATGACTCATTAACGGAATAATGAGAAACTCTGGTTGGTCATCATCACCCTATATAAGGCTATAGTCTTCAATACACCGTACGCATCACATCACATCACCTAATCTCTTATCCCCATATGAAGAGAACTTGATGCATAAATGTATTGATTGAGGAAGAATCAAATTAGTTGTCGTTGCTATCTTTTCTGATGTGATTTAGATTGCTGCCAAAGAACTCTTTCATTATGGATCCATATATTCCTAATATCTTTGATAGATCAAACATGTTGTAGATCTGATTATATTTATGTTGTATTGAGCATGTCTTAAGTAAAAGAAATAACTTATCCTATCTCATTGGTGGATCAAACATAAGATTAAGAAGAAAACTAAAACATAAGAATTTAGAGTATAGTTTTTTGTGCTTTTCTTTGTAATAAGTTTCCTGGGAAGATGTAAAACAATTTTCATTGGCTATTGATTAAGGAGAAAATAGAAGAGAGAGAAAATTGAATGCAATTTACATTTAATTTCATGAGAATAAACAAAAGTTTTTATTGGAAAAGATGATTTTTTTTTAAAAACAAGATTAAATAGGATAAAAATTTGTATTTTTTGCTTATACTTTGGGACAAAGAAAATGAGTATTTTTGCATGCACGTTGGGACAGAGGAAGTATATATTAATCATATCATATCTCTCTATCCTGACCATCAACCGTACAACAATAGTGAATTGTATATCATTTACTAAAATGTCTTTATAAATTATAGTTAATGAAATAGTTATAGAAGTTTGAAATCCAATAAATAAAGATATATTATTATTAAAGAATAATAAATTTTGCATTTTTTTATCAATTATGAGCATTATAACATTAAAGAGAATACAAGACATCCTAACTTAGTTGGCACTCTTTGTACCCTTTACTCATATGCCAAGTGTTCATGTATATATAAAAAGGTGAAAAAATATATACAAATAAGGGGCGATACCCTTATCCCAAAAAGAGAAAAAGCAAAGAGAAGAAAAGGAAAAAAAAAATAAAAAAAACATCAACTGAAACTAAAATCAGAGATATTACAACCCCTAAAGTATTGTGTCCCAACTTCTCTTTTACATAACGGATAAAAGGATTTTCTCCCTCTGCTTCTGAAGGAACTAAACCACCACTTGTTGTCCAAGCGTGTTGAATTTTCTCTACATCATCAAGGACTAATTTTTGTAATACTGATCTAAAAGAATTTTTTTTTTCTTTCTGAATTGGAGTTGCTGAGATCACCTCAGAGTTAGTAGAGCTCTTTGAAGGACTATGCTGCTCTTGCGGAACCTATGG
>Ga0315913_1000505_pt1 | contig 35509 bp, 15 predicted proteins | sample MpolsnodulesMG_FD_207736 | JGI IMG/M metagenome (GOLD analysis project Ga0315913, IMG submission 207736) | Medicago polymorpha root nodule microbial communities from Los Angeles, California, United States - small nodules | ecosystem: Host-associated > Plants > Roots > Nodule | place: USA...
TTTTTTTTATAATTTTAATTTAATTCAGAATTCTTTTTATAATTTTTTTCTAAAATTTCGATATATATTAAATTTTCCATAATTGTTTTCATTTTTTTTTATATTTCTAGATTTTTTTTAATTTTTTTCATTTTAAAAAAAACATAAATGCCACGTGTAGCCATAAAAAAAATAAAAAACAAAATTAATTACATAATTATCGTACCACGTCATCAGATAAGGTGACTCAGTGTACCACATCAGTGAAAATGCATAATCAAATGGCCTAGGGGTATTCCAAAACATAAAATTATAAAGACCAAATCTAATTTTATTTTTTATGAAGGCAAAACCAAAAATGATCTATACTGCAGAGATAAAGTTCTATTAACCCTTTGAATTTTTTAAGAGAAACAGATTTTAAAATAACTTAAAAATCAATGTATTACAACATGAGGAGGTAAAGAATAAGCAGTTGAAGTTGAAGGTTTGGAATGGCTCAACGTTGGCAGTTTTGCCTTTCATTTTCAAGAAGGCTTCACGTCCTTGCAGCTGCAAAACCTTCCCACTTTGTTGCATCTTCATCTTTCTCTCAGGCATTCTATCAAACACTTTCACTACCCTCTCATTCTCAGGCTCAGCATGTGCCTTTTGATTTCAACTTCAAAATCAACTTCGATTTAGATGACCCATCTCTATTGCAATTCATCCAATTGCTCAAAAAGGACGATGACGATCACGATTGCCTTTTGTCCCTGAAACCAAATATAGATTTGATACGTTCCGCAATTTGGGTCCTAAGGGATGATTTGAAACCTGCACTCCGTGCCTTCAATTTGGGTTATAATGATGAGAAAGTTTGCAACTTGATTATATGGGTTTTGGGCACTCATGACAAGTTTCACACTGCATGGTCCATTGTTCGAGATATGCGTTCCTCTTCTCTATCCACCCATCAGGCTATGCTTATTATCATTGACAGGTACAAAATCATATACCCTCTGTATTGCAATTTGCATGTTCATCTTCGTGAATTGCTAGGATTCGGCCTGTCTAGATAGACTTATTTGAGCTTATTGACTGACATACCTACTTGTGTGTGAGATTCTTTGCAAGAACTTATGAAAACAACTTATGACATTGTACGTTCTCTAAGATAGCTTATGCAAACAACTTATAACTTATACGAAAACAATTTAATTGTGTTTTATCTTTTGCTATAAAACTAGCTTCTACATAAATGCCTATCATGATAAGTTGCAAATAAGTTGTTTATCCAAAACGAACCTTAGGCTTTGTTTGCGAGTTTTGAGGAGAGGGGAAGAAAAGGCTTAGGAAGGGAAGGGAGAAAGGAGAGAAAGCCTTCCCATTGCTTGGGAGTTAAAAAATCTACAAGGAAAGGAAATAGAGGGCTTATGTGATAATTTTACAATTTTACCATTTTTTCTCTCTTAAAATCAATACATTATGTTATACTTTGTAATTTATCTTGTAAATTATAATTGGAATTTTGAATTATTATGAAGACAAAATTGTCAATTTGTATGTTTAACCCCCAAAACCCCCAATTTGGGGAACTTTAAAATTGGACAAATGAAGCCCTTCAAAACCCCCCAAAACCTTTCCCTATTTTTTAAAAACTCTCAAACAAGGGTTTACCTCTCCATAAGCCTTTCCTTCCTTTCCCCTTCCCTCCAAAACCCAACTCGCAAACAAAGCCTTAGTAGTATGTAGATAGGAGAACTATGAAGTAACATTCACTTTATATATATGAAACCCGAATACTCCAAATACGGAGATGTTTCATATCGGATATGTGTCGGATATCGATACCATATCGATACCACACGGATACTCACGGATACGTACCCACGATGTATCAGAATTAATTATTTTCATTTTTAAAAAACATTTTATCGGATACTTAGATACTACACATATATACCAGGATACTTTTAAGATACTTCACAAATACGTAACCAAGATGAAGGGTAAAAAAGTGAGATGTATATGATTCATTTTAGATATGCATAGTAGAATTTTCTTGATGAACCACTTAAAATTATACTTCTTGTGGGTGAAAGTAACGAGAGAGAGGAGATTCAATTAATCAACATTTGACAAAATTTATGTTGAGTTCTTTTAATGATGCTTCTGTTAATATCCTAACATATGAATGAAAATATAATATGATTTATATGAAAACTTTTTTTTTATTTTGTTCACATGTATTATTTTATAAAAATTGTGACTTTTATAATAATATAACAATGAAGAGTAATCAATGCTTATTTTCTTAGTATTTTACATGCATATAAGTTTTAGTATAAAAATTTTGTTAACGTATTTTAGCCGCATAGTATCCTAAATTTTAAAAATTTCGTGTATCCGCGTACCCGTATCGTATCATACTATGAAGTAACATTCACCTTAGTAGCAAAGCTCTGACTTTAAATGGCCCCCCACTAGTAGACGGTGGGATTGGTCCCCTAGATTAGCTGACCCTTATGAGTTTCCAAAAAAAAATAAAAAATCACTTTTGATGTATCTAATTGTTTCTGCTTAAATTCTTTGTCATTATTGTAGTGTTGGATTTGATTTATTTAATTTACTATTGCAATGCTTCCGTTAAACTTTTATGGTTCATGTGTACAGTGATAGTCTTGTGTTGATGAATGATGATAGTTTCATCAATTCTAGTTTGTGCCATGACAACTCTATTGATAGCAGATATTTCAGTTTCTCATATTTTATTGTGGCATTTTATCTCAATCAGATATGCATATGCAAATAACTCTGCCAAGGCTATTGAAACGTTCAACTTTATGAACAACTCTAGATTGACTCCTGATCAGGAAGCATTCCGTGCACTTTTGACTGCTCTTTGTAAATATGGTAATGTCGAAGAGGCTGAAGAGTTTATGCTAGTAAACAAGAAGCTCTTCCCACTTGAGACCGAGAACTTCAACATTATTCTTAATGGATGGTGTAACATAACAACTGATGTATATGAAGCGAAAAGAGTTTGGAGAGACATGTTAAAATACTGTATAACACCAGATGCTACCTCATACAGTCACATGATTTCCTGCTTTTCAAAGGAAGGGAATCTTTTTGACTCTCTTAGACTCTATGATCAGATGAAGAAAAGGGAATGGATCCCTGGGATAGAGATCTACAATTCTTTAGTGTATGTTTTAACGCGTGAAAATTGTTTGAAGGAAGCTCTCAAGACAATAGATAAGTTAAAGGAACAAGGTTTGCAGCCAAATTCTGCCACATTTAACTCCATGATACTCCCCCTTTGTGAAGCTGGAAAACTAGCAATGGCAAGAATACTGTTGAACACAATGATAGAGGAGAATGTTAGTCCAACCGTTGAGACTTACCATGCATTTTTTGAAGGGACAGATTATCATGGAACCTTAGAATTTCTAAGTAAGATGAATGGTTCTGGTTTGGGTCCAAATAAGGATTCCTTTCTTATAATTCTGGTAAAATTCTTAAAGTTGAAGCAACCTGTAAATGCACTAAAAGTTTGGGCAGAAATGAAGAAGTATGATGTGGTGCCCAGCTGTATACATTACAGAAAAATGGTTGAAGGGCTTGTAACATGCAGTTGGTTCATAAAGGCCAGGGATTTTTATGAGGAGATGATCTCAAATGGATGTTCAGAAGATCCAAAGCTTAATAAGCTCCTTCATAAAAAAGTACTTGATAGTGGTGTTAAAAGAAAACAGATTGTTAAAAAAACTAATAGTGATAAAGTGTGAGAGTTCTGAAATGGAAATTTCATCGAGAGCAGTGAAGATAGGAAAGTTCTGACTTTTAGCAGAGAAACACAGGCTCCTGCGTTTTATCTTGCCATTCTGCATTCTACCAGTGTGAATATGGTAGCCTTTGCAGTGCGATATTGTTAATTAAAGGCGAAATTTCTTGAGTTCATTTCATAGGCTGGCTGTAACCCCTTGACAGCCTGCCTAAGTTTTGAATTTTACTACAGGAGATGTACTGAAGAAGTGGGAAAATAGAGTGACCTCGAATGTTCTCTGATCTATAAATGTACCCTTGGTGGTTTTGGTCGCTGCTGCATGCTCTGGCCCTCATACTCCCTTGTTTTGATTGTCTCGTGGTTTATCATTCAACAGCTCACAAAGTACATATTTTGGTTGTGTCTTCCTGAGAGTTTCCATTGTTGATTAATTGGCTATATCTTACATAATTGCAAGGATTTGCGTTGCAAACATTCAGCTTGGTCTCTTTAACAATATAAACCTCCTAGCCTAATGATCCTTAAACAATACGACATTGGTCCCTTTAAACTTTTAGGAATACTTCCAGAAAATGCAACGAAGTTATCATATTTAGGTGCCTTTTTTTTTGTTGACTTCCTGTGTGTTTACGTGTTATAGAATGCTCTATATCTGGATGTTGGCTAATACTTTGAAAAATATGAATATGTAGGATTGATTTCATTTACTGGTGACTTCTAGAGTGAGAGCTCAATTGAGGAACAATAAAATTGGATTTAATCTATGGTCCAAATTTATTAAAATTAAAAATAGAACATCTATACTTTTCCACATACAACCATGCCTCTATCTCTCGTCCATTTGGGTACTCTCCAACTAAACAAAAATCTTCACACAATGGTCGTCGGAAATAAAAAAAAAAACTGACAAAAAAGTGTTTGAAGCTTCGTACTTCATTAAGGAAAATGTTAACTAGTGGTTAAAGAAACTAAATATAGTATAAGGACTTTGAAACTTGTGTAGTCAAAGTTAAAAAAATGTAAAGAATTATGTTTTCAATGTAAATATTTCCTTTTTTGTTTCCTTAACTAGTCAAAGTTAACAAGATCCATTGAGAAATGATATTTGTACAACCATTTTTGCACAACTTTCTCAAAGAGAGAATAGCAAGATTGTCCCAAAAGTTGTACTAAAAGAGTTGTTCAAATAACACTACTCTTCATTATTTCATTTTATACAATAAACATTCCTGGATTCAAAATAAAAAAAATTCCAGCATATAGGCTTCAGGACTTAATTGCAAGAAACATTCCAGCATTGACAATTAGGTTCTACAATTGCTCAACAAGATGAAGATGATCCTTCTTCAATTTGGCTTTGATGCTTGGGATTATGTATATAAAATATAAATTCTCTTGCAGCAACGACTTCTATTTTAATTCCCAGTCATCAACACCACAACAATAAAAATAACAATTAGAGCGTAAAGACGTATAGTTTGAAACTCCTCGTTCAAATACATAATTGGCCCTCTCAAGTTGATTGTTTGCAAAAAAAAAAAACATAATGAATTGTTCTGTCAAGAAAGCTATTGTTTCTTTCATAGACTTTTGTTGGATGATTCGTCCATTCTGCCTCCCCCTCTTCCTTCCCATCAGATTGCATAATAGAATCGAGTTTCTGCATGCAATAAGGGGAAGTGTTATCATATTAAGGTCAAATCATAAATGAACATGTAGGGAAATTTTATTTATCTGATGATTTATATTAAATGTTGTTTGGATGTGTGACCACTGATTAAGGTCAGTATTAGAGTAACTTCATTACTATCACATAGCATAGAGCTTATCAGAATTGTATATATTGCTTATCAGAATTCGCATCACTCATTGTGATATCCTTTTCGACAGTTTAAAGACTACTTTCTGTTCACGGTCAGGAGACTATTACTTTATTTCAACGATAACCCAATCAAGGAACTCTCATAACTGATTAGATTCTGTTCAACTACATTAGCATAACACTAAAATCTCCCTTTCTCCCTAAAACCAGTATTAGAATACTCTCCATCCTTTTTTCTAGAACAAACTTACAGCAGATGTCATCTCCTTTTCTTGTCATTGGTGACATGTTTTCGTACTCTAGCAGAAACACCTCATATTCACATGTTTTGCAGTAACCACAATATTCACAACTAGTACTATTTTGTGTTTGTTGCTTGGAATGATTTCATATTTATGTATAATATAGCTTATGTGATTTGTTGGTGGAAAAATTCACTAGCTGTTTCTTACCAAGAAGTTAGAGAAAAATAGAGACAAAAAATACATAGAAAAAATGTACTACTACGTAAAACTGTGCGTCTCTCAGGGAATTTCTACTTGCTATGCTTATTGTGGTGAAGTGTGGGAAACAACAATTAACGATTTAACAGTAGATTGACAATATTTATTACATATTAGAGAATCGAGTTGATTTAACCCCAAGAACATCAACCATGGAGGCTATACAGGTACTGCAGTATGCTGGAAAGTTTTTGAAGGCAACAATAGTAATAGTATGGCCTTCGTTGATATAGAAAAAGAAGGGTGATACAAGAAACCCCGTGAAAATGTGCTAATGTACAAAATTCTGTCATTATGTATGTCTGCTGAATTTTTTCATCCAATCCTTGCTTAGGATAGTTCTCTTCTTAATATTATTGTTTATTTGGTTTTGATAATATAGTCAGTAACATTCTCTGTTCCTTTGCAAAAGGAAGCAGAGTTAGAAATTCAGGTTTATCCATTGCTGAGTGGACTGACATCGAAGACCAGTACTCTACATTTGGAACGTGTTCATAGATTGAAAAGCAGACTTGTTCCCTGACTAGGAGAGTTCCAAAGGTGATGTTCGTTTTACAGTTATATTCTTTCTTCACAGTAGGAAATGGCAATTGATAAGTGCCATATTAGCTGAGTTAATATTGTGGATGTGTTAGGTTAGAGAAGAAACAGAATAGCTTATGGATGGTGATGGTGATATGGCTGAAATGTACCTTATCGAGAAGAGCTATGGTTGGATATAGATCAGTTGATGGTGCATCCATCTCTTCTTCAGTCTCTCCCGTTTCATCACCACCAGAATATGTTGGTCTGAAACGTATTTAATTTGTACTTTTGCGTTTAGCTAACTTGCAATGAAGTTATGAAGTTGGTTTTATGTACTATGTATATACCTGGCCGGTGAGTTTTGTATTTCTCTCCTTTTGATCTATTAAACTCGTTTTGCAGTTAAAAAAAAACTTTATTCTTAAATATATGTTGAAAATTTATATCAGGTTGAAACATGCATAGATAGTATGCAGTTTAAGAAGCTAGCTTATTTAACTTTGTCATTGATGTGAAACATAACTTGATGGATACATGCTCTTTTATAGTCGCACAGAGAAATCAATGAAATTGGGTTTGGGTTAGAGAATAGAAAACAAGAAGGCGTAAATGAGGTAAAGAACAAATCTATCTCAAAGATATAGAGTAAAGTTATATAAGGATATAAGGTAGAAAATATGCAATCTCATCATTCAATATGTAGTTAACTTTTCTTCCATCTTTTATGCATGAAAATCATATCAATTGTGGTAAGAATTTACCTGCACAAACTAATCCTTCAATCTACCATGACGGTTCATATTGATAGATTAGAATGAATAATTAAACTCCGAACCACAATCTTATTCCCTTTCCAAGTCTTAGGGTCAAGGGACAACATATTTGAATGAATAATTCCTTTCTTAGTTTTCAGATGAAAAAATAAGAAAAACAAACTTGAGTAAAATGATGTTTAGAAATAGAATGCATATATATCTACTATTCAATAGATTCGAATCATAACACATTTTTAAAAGCATAAATAGAATGAAATCTTTGTTATAGATGAAAATGTGTTCGGGACCCTTTTTGCATATCAACATTAAATGATCATCCTAACCCTTATGAAATTCCCATCAAATGCAAGCATTACATAATAAGCTGCCCTGAATGGTTTCTAGAACAAACTTACAGCAGATGTCATCTACTTTTCTTGTCATTGGTGACATGTTTTCGCACTATAGAATGGTTTCTTTATGGGCAGAGTTGTGAAGCCACACTTCATATTTACATGTTTTGCAGGAACCACAAGTTTCACAACTAGTACTATTCTATGCTTGTTGCTAGGGATAAGTTCAGTTTCATGTATAATATAGCTTATGTGGTCTGTTGATGGAAAAATTCATTAGTTCCTTACCAAGAAGTTAGAGACAAAAAATACAAAAAAAAAAGTGTACTTAATGTGAACCTGTGCATCTTTCAGGGGGGATTTCTACTTGCTATGTTTATTTTGGTGAAGTGTGCATCTTTCAGTAGATTGACAATATTTATTACATATTAGAGAACAAAGTTAATTTAATCCCAAGAACATCAACCATGGAGGATATATAGATACTGCAGTATGATGGAAAGTTATTGAAGGCAACAATAGTAATAGTATGGCCTTCGTTGATGTAGAAAAAGAAGGGTTATACAAGAAACCCTGTGAAAATGTGCTAATGTACAGAATTCTGTCATTGTGTATGTCTACAGAATTTTTTCATCACCTTTCTTGCTTAGGATATTTCTCTTAATCTTATTGTTTATTTGGTTTTGATAAATTAGTCAATAACATTCCCTGTTCATTTGCAAAAGGAAGCAGAGTTTTCATTGAGGCCAGTACTCTAAATTTGAAACGTGTCCATTGATTGAAAAGCACACTTGTTCCCTGACCAGGAGAGTTCAGAAGGCGATGCTCATTTTATATTTATATTCTTTCTTCACAGTTGGAAATGAGAATTGATAGGTGCTATATTAGCTGAGTTAATATGGTTGATGAGTTAGGTTAGAGACGAAATAGAGCAGCTTATGGATGACGATGGTGATATGGCTGAAATGTACCTTATCAAGAAGAAATGACGGATGGAATTGTCATTTTATGGAGATCAGTCTATGGTTGGATAAAGATTAGTTGATGGTGCATCCATCTCTTCTCTAGTCTCTCCCGCTTCATCACCACCTGATTCTCGGAGGCTTTAGAAGAGCTTGAGCGTTGTTAGGAATCAACACGAGAGCATGAGGAGTTCCGAAAGTAATACAGAAAATATAGAAGAACTTGAGATGTTTTTAGAATCATACTGTGTTTTCATTGTCAGCACTCTAAACAAGCTAACATCAGTAAACACACACTGTTATCTATACGAACCCCTTTTGTTTCCAACTTCATCGCAGTTTCCCTTTTCTTGTTTCAGTTAAAAGAATAATTCGATAACACGGAAGATTCCATCAACATTCAGCTGGTGTCTTCTGTTTTCCTTCTTTCTTATATTAGTCTCCAAAAGGTTCTCCTATTGCATGTTTGCTTATAAGTTATAACTGACTAAACGAGAATGCTCAAGTCATCAGACATGTTCACATAAGATTGGGTATGGCATGCTATATTACTCTCCCATTTCTAATATTTTTAGATTGTACTTTAGTTTAGTGCCAACGTATGAGATAAGACATTTGATATGTTTACTCTATATGTTAAAAATAGAGTTCAAGGAAGAAGGAATTCAATGGGCCGGGATTGTCCATGAGACTAACAAATTTTGTCGATTCCACCACTGCCATGGCCATGTGACCGAGTAGTGCAGTCAGCTGAAGGACGAATCAAAGAGTTGCTACAGAAGGGCAAACTGAGAAGATTCGAGTCCGGGAGCAGAGGAAGTTATTGGGATTGGAAATGTTGAAGTCCCGAAGGACGATAAAGGATCACCGAGTCATCTCCCAAACCTTTCCTGGTTGCACATTCAACTTCTGGAGGAATGTTCTCCGTGTTCGGGTCAATCATTGTTCTAATTAAGCAATTCACGTCTTAAAAAATAATAAAACAACTATTCGCTTGTTTCAGTTCCTTATAAAGTTAAAAAAATTAGGGATTTAAGTGAAAACAAAAAGGTTCCAACTTACTGAGCAAATGAAACAACACAATTAAACTAGAACAAGATTCATAATCCATAATGTGGCTGGTTTATACAGTTACATCAAAATATGTTTTGAGAACTTATCCAAGCACCGTATGCTAGCGTCCTCCTCCATGATATAGCTTTAATAGCCAGGAGGGTTTATGTTCAAAACGTTTCGCATAATTTTGCAAGAACAACTCATCTGACAAATAAAATGGCGTAGCTAAGCTTGAATCCTTCCTAATCAAATCTACGGAAATAAGATATTAGACAACAGAGGCCCTTGGAATTAACCTATTCTCAATACTAAATCCGAAAAGGTGGGTGCTGCCAGGAGCACTAAAGAATCCAATCCAAGTTGCTCCATCCAAAAACACATCACCCCATTCAATTTGTCCGGAGATCGTAGCTTAAAGTTAGTCTGTCTTTTAAATGCATGCAAAATTTCATCTTTAGGATAACCAAAACTCTTCAAGGCATCAACTTTGGCATCCCATTGAGATTTGGCGACAGTCCTTTTGACCAAAACTCTTCCCGGTTGCCACACAAAAAGTTACTGTATTTGGAAGGATATCAAGCTCCAACTCCTTAATCTCCTTCACAACGTTTTTCAAATTAGTAGGACATATATAGAAGGTTAGTATAACCATAAACTAAACGGTAAATGCTCAAAAGGTTTAGTACATATCAAGCAATCAATCAATCATTATTATGTGAGCATTATAATAATATATACACTCAATCAGGATAAGCTCAGTTTGAGATAAATAGTTCTTTCTCTTGCAATATTTCTCTTGAATGATTGAACTACTTCTTTGAGAGCAACCAGGAACAAGTTAATTTCTTCAAAATTTGCGCTTAGATAAATACATTCAATAAGCCTAAATTAAAACATATTAAATGTTAATATATGTGAAGCTCCATAAATGATGGGTTCTATGTGTGAGCAATCAATCAATCATTCTTATGTGGGCATTTTTTTTCTTTCTAGTTAAGAGAGGCAACCAATTCAAAAATACAGCCGATTGTGGGTAAAAAGCATACAGCAGAGGGCAATCACATAGTTCAAACAAAATTCACCAACTTTATAAATTATCGTATTTTAAGAAATAGGTAAAGCATAAATTATTATTTTTTTCTCTAAGAAAAAGATAACAATTTTTTTCAATCATGAAATCATATTGAAATAAGAAGAGTTAATAAATAATGAGATTCACCATAATCCTTAGTATGGTATTTAGCGATGTAAGAGATTAAAAAAAAGATATTACATTTAATTCTTAGTCAACGACTACCCATGCTTGTACCAAATAAACTTTCAACTTGTCTATGTCCCTAATCCCTAACTCGTGGATCCAAAATTAAAATTTTGACTTGTCTATGTCCCTAACTAGTTGATCTAAAAGGGAAGCTTCAATATCATTTTCTAGTGTTTCAATTCATCAAAAAACAAAAGGCTTCGCTTGATTGAAAACTATGGTCCCAACGCAATTAATCACGTGCATAGACATAAGACTGATGATATATGGAGGGACACCTATTACAAATTCTCCTTCTCCTATATAAACTAAACAAACACCGTCATGTTTAGGAGTATATGTGAACATGGTGCAGTGCTTTTGTTTCTCTACCCAAATGTATTTGTATGGTTGCATATGATGTGCGTCTCAAAGTTCCATACAGAAACTTCCCCGTAGCAAAAATTGCATATGATGCCTCCATTGCAAATTCGATCGATTATAATTGTTTTTTTCTCCGTCATATGACTGCACTTGGTTGCATTCATTGATGAAGTTCCTGCTGTTGTGCATGGAGTTGTTTCTATTGTCAAGAAAACAAAGCCTGCAAAAAAAAAAAAAACAATAAGAGATTTGAAAGCAACATATTAATCTATTATCATGTTCATATGTTCTTTTTCTACTTTTTGGTTTATTACGTCCTACTACTACATATCAAACACTTTTTTGAAGAAACATATCAAACACTTTTATTACTCCCATATCCATTGTATCTAATATAATATTTTGTTATTGATAGAGTACAAACTATTTACTAAATCTTTCAAAAAAAAACTATTTACTAATATTTACTATTTCAATTCCTTTCAATTTTTTTTTACTATTTCAATTAAAAAAATAACACATAGAATATAAGAGCCAACAGAGATTGAGATGCACACTCACAAACTCCACGCGACTTGACAAAAGATAGAATTGACGTAACTGGTGTCCTTTTGAGTTTTAATCAAAGAAATAACACTCGTTGAAACAATAAAAAATATATAACTTGTAATTGACCAAATAAAATACATGGTAGACGATGATGACGAAGAAATAAAAAGCATCTTCAACGTGTTGCACATCAAAGTGTTCCCTGTAGGTGGAGAGATAATAGAGATTAAAAGAAATAAAAATAATAAACTCAACAAACAAATAAATGAAAAGTATGGAATCATAAGTGAAAATGTATATACATGTGACATCCATTTGTCTAACTTGAATCTTTTAAAAAGTGATTAAGGTGTGACACTCCATACAAATAATTAGAGAAACTCTTCAACTACTCCGACTTCCATGGAGCATACAAACATTTCAAACATTTTTAGATTCTACTTTGGTTTAGTATTGCAAACATAAGAGAAAAGAAGTTTGATATATATGTTAAAAATTCAAGCATTGTTACTCTCTTGTGTCGATTCCTAATAAAGTTTAAAAATTGGGTCTTATTAACAAGTGCCCTTAGGACACTAGTTAAGATAACCAAAATTAGTAACTTTACATTGTAAACAACAATTTGTAAACATTTTACAAGTTGACTTGACCACTTTTCATCACTTTCCAACACATAATTTCTATTTTTGTTCATTTATCCAATGTCCCAAGGGCACACATTTCTCTTAAAAATTAGGGATATAAGTCAAAACTACGATCTACCAAAAGCAAAAAAAAAAGTTCCAACTTTCTGAGCAAATAAAACAATAGAATTAAACTAGAACCAGATGCTTGCATCCTCCTCCCTGATATGGTTCCATCCAAAAATGCACCGCAATTCAGTTTTTCCGGAGATGGTAGCATATAAAATTAGGTTGTCTCTTAAATGCATGCAAAATTTCATCTTCAGAACAACTCCAACTTTTCAAGGCATCAACTATGGTATCCCATTGGGTTTTGGTGATAGCCCTTTTGGCCATTATTGCCACACAAAATTTGTACTGTATTCGGAATGATATCAAGCTCTAACTCCTTAATCTCCTCCAGAACCTTTTTCAAATCAGTAGAGCATATATAGAAGGATTAATACAAAGCAAGCGGTAAATGCTTGAAGGAGTGACATGAAAATCAAGCAAAAATTTATCATTTGGTTTCATGCGAGCATCAATAATGGAAGCAGGACATGCAATTATTGAAGTAATAGCTTTTTCATCAGGACAGAAACTTCTTACCAATTCAAAAGCAGTGATAATGTGTTTCTGATGGGGTCGAATGATAAGAAAGTTGGTGTCTTTGAATGATGGATTGTATATTTTCTTGTTTATTTCTTCCAGCACTTCACCTATCAAATTTTCTTCCTTCTAATTCTTCTATCGAAGTTTTGGTTAAACAGTGGATGAATAACATGAAAAAGCATAATTCAAGAAAATATGATGCAATCAAGACATGTAGTATTCCCCTTAAGTGCATATCAGCACAGAAAAGAAAAGCAATCTTAGCACGGAATACCAACAACTACAAAGACCTACTACAACAAGATTTAAGCAGTTACTAACAGGTCAACGGTCCCAACATGATAATAAACCCAACAACATAAATTGACTCTACTACAAATCTGAGGCAAACATACAATGAAGAAATATGTGAAACACCAAACTATTACCAAGAACCAATATGATCTAATAATGACAGTGATCAAGGCACAAAATTTTAAGACCACTAAGTATTTTCTAATTATTGGTTAATTAACATACAACAACAATACTTTCAAAACTAGCATATCAGTTGGAGTCACGTATCTTACTTTATGCAAATTCACATATATCAAAAACAATTGAGTTTATAACTTACAATAAAACTATTAATAGCTAATCAATCAATCGTAATAGCAATAATCATATTCTCTAACCACATAACAAAATATTTTCCTGTGTCAATTATTCCTTATAAAGTTCAAAAATTAGGGATATAAGTCAAAACTGTGAAAAGCATGAAAATCATTCAATATGTAGTTAACTTTTCTTCCATCTTTTATGCATGAAAATCATATCAATTGTGGTAAGAATTTACCTGCGCAAACTAATTCTTCAATAAACCAAGAGGGTATATATTGATTTAGTGTGCGTTTGTTTTAACTTAAAAAAAAAAAAAAGATTTTGTGTTAGCAAAATCTAGAGATTCTTTTGAGAGATTTTTAAAAAAATATGAAGCTATTTGTGTTTGTTTACTATCCAAAAAAATCACTTTTTAAATAAAAAAGATTTTTAACTAATTCATGTCTTACCTCCTTATGTTTGAAAAAAAAAATTGAGAATAGTTAATCCTAATAGCTTTTTATTTTAGAGTCAAAATAGATTTTTAGACAAAATGATTTTTCTAAAAATCCTAAACAAACACTTAAAAATAACTAAAGTGATTTTTTTACTAAAGAAATAGATTTAAAAAAAAATCTAAAACAATCAGGCCTATATTTGATTTTCCTTTGACTTCACTCTTGTTGTGAGAGGCTTTAAACACAACTGTTGTTGCTAAACCTGTTCATTGAATTCAATGCAATGAATGAAAGAAATATTAGACTTGCCTAAGAACAAGAATATACAAATTTACCTAATATTAAACTCCAAACCACAATCTTATTCCCTTTCCAAGTCTTAGGGTCAAGGGACACCGTATTTAAATGAATAATTCCTTTCTTAGTTTTCAGATGAAAAAATAAGAAAAACAAACTATAGTAAAATGATATTTAGAAATAGAATGCATAAATATCTACTATGCAATAGATTAGAATCAATATGACACATTTTTGCATATCCTAACTCTTATGAAATTCCCGTCAAATGCAAACATTACATAATAACCCTCCCTGAGGTTTTTGGTTAGTTCCAGCACTGGTTTTTTTGCAGCTCATTGATGTTGTTATGCTATTGTTTCAGTCCTGTTATGTTGCGACTGTTTTTGTCAATTTTGCTATCAGTTGGCTTAGGGGTTGTTTTGTGTTGGTTGTTGTGTTTGTTTTTAGCAGTTTAGCCGAGGCCATCCACTCGCTGTGTGGGTTTCATGGTGTCTCGCCTATATACGACGTCTGTTATTTTGTAATCATCAGATGGCTTAGGGATTGTATACGTCTTGTACATGCTATCCGTTAATTATATTGTGCTGATTGAAAAAAATACCACATTGAACTCAACACAAGAGTAGTTATTTCAATCAAGAGTATATAAAGTCCATCTTTGGCAGAAATCACGGCCGTGTGCCGGTGTAAATCAAAGGAGCATATGAAGTCGTGCCTTTTGTTGTCGTCTCTTTCGTAAAATTGAGCATTACCCTTAATTATTATATACATATACAACCTTTCTCGTTAAGAAAGACAACCAATTCAAAAACACAGTCAATTGTGAGTAAAAGCATACAACAGAGGGCAATCACATAGTTCAAACAAAATTCATCAACTTGAAATTATTCTTTGTAGTATTATAAGAAATAGGTAAAGCATAATTTATTATTTTTTCTCTAAAAAAAAAGCAATTTTTTTCAATCATGAAATCAAATTGAAATAAGAAGAGTTTAAAAATAACGAGATTCATCATAAGGGATAAATACTTAATATATGTAAGATCCGAGATTCAAACCCCGACCACCACAAAAAAAGCAAGGGATTAAAAAAAATTACATTTAATTCTTAGTTAACGACTACCCATGCTCGTACCAAATAAACATCGATAATAGTCAAATTCTAGGTATTTAATCTAGAAAATCTTTCAAATTTAATCAGAAACTTCCATTTGATCTTCATCTTCGTCTCCATCTTCAACTTCATCTCCAACTGCATATTCATCATACAAATCAGCAATCACATCATGCAGCTTCAGAATGGAGTAGCTTCAATGTTTTCATTTCGCCAAACAAACCTTCTAGCTTTCTCTTCAGCCAATTTTGAATTAGCCATGACAAAGAGAACATCATTATAAGCCTTTTGCCACAAAAGGTTTCTTCTCTTAGCATGAACCTGTCTTTGTCCCTAACTCGTGGATCAAAAAGGGATGCTTCAATATCATTTTCACGTGCATACATACATAATAACGATGATATGTGGAGGGACACTTAATTATTACAATTGATATAAATTCGCCTTCTCCTTCTCCACAAACTAGCATGTTGTCCTTTTGGGTTCTTAATCAAAGAAATAACACTCGTTGAAACAATAAAAATATATATTTAACTTGTAATTGACCAAATAAAACATATGGTAGACGATGATGACGAAGAAATAAAAAGCATCTTCAACGTGTTGCACATCAAAGTGTTCTCTGTAGGTGGAGCGATAATAGAGATTACAAGAAATAAAAATAATAAACTTAACAAACAAATAAATGAAAAGTATGGAATCACAAGTGAAAATGTATATACCTGTGACATCCATTTGTCTAACCTGAATCTTTGCAAAAAGTGATTAAAGAGTAGTTGCAGTAGCTAGCGGTGCTGGGGATTTAGAAAATGTTTGTGCACATACTTGCAGCAGCTATGACAAGCGTATTGTGGATTATAAAATAGGGTTAAAAAATGTCTGTATATATAGCAAATTGAGGCGGTGCTGTGATTTAGAAAATAGGGTTACGTGGCCATTTTTAAATGGTGTTTTATTTTATTCCAAAATAACAAATCGAATGTTTTAATGTGGGTCAATATTGGTGGTCAATGATCATTTAATAATGTATTAAAATGGATAACTTTGCTAATGGATTGGATTCAATTAATCCATCCATTTAAAAAATATGGATGTATTCAATCCATCCATTTATATTTTTTAATCCTATATATGAATCAATTAAAATGAAAATCAAAATACAAATACATTGAATATGATATAAATATTTTATTTGTAAATTAACTTTTTGATAATATTGATTAATTATATAAATGTTCTCGTGAGCTTAGCTCAGTTGGTATGGAAAATGCATAATATATGCAAGGTCTGGGGTTCAAACTCCGGCCACCACCAAAAAAGATTAATTCTATAAATAAAAAACTGGAAAGAAAAAAAAACTGCATATTTAAATTAATTTAAATATCTTTTTTAGAGGAATTAATTTAAATATGTTAATAATATGGTTAAATCAGAAAATTGAATGTTTTAATGTGGGTCAATATTGGTGGTCAATGATCATTTAATAATGTATTAAAAATTGAATTTCCTTTTAACATAAAAACTGATTATTTAATTTTACAATTATTTATTTTAAATTGGAAAGGAAAAAAATAAAGATTTTTTACAAATAAAGATTATTTATTTATTTTACAATGGCGTGTAGCAACCATCAACACGGGTACAATTTAAAAAAAAAGTGCTTTTTTAGGGTATCGTCAAACAAATGAGATCATTCTCCATGGTATTACTATGTTTCTCATGACTTTTTGTTATCATTCACCATTTTTATGTTACACAAATTCTTAGTTATTTTATCCTTCTCAAAGCTATTACTTTGTTTCTATTTTATTCTCTCTTTTTGTGCAAATACCCCTACATGTTCTCATAAAAGGTTTTGTCTCTCAAAGGTATTTAAAAAAAGTTGTCTAAGCTAAAACCCGTTTTTACGTACTTACTCTATTTAGTGTTAAATACATGTTTTATACAAGTTGTCTAAAAGATTTGTGTCTAAACTGCTTTTGATTTGATTTTATTTTTACTTACATTCAACGAAGTTATCAGGCCGGCTAGGGGTGTCTGTGGGTCGGTTTGGGTTGGAGTTGGTGAAACCCAAAACCCGAACTATATAGTGTACTTCAGTTTGGGTGAGGTAAAATAACCATTGGTTATACCATTGGTTATACCATTGGGTGGGTTTGGATAAACCCGCTAATTTATGGGTTGGGTTGAATTTGGTAACGGGTTACCCAACTTATTTTTCAATTTTTTTTTAATATTAAATGACTAAATGAAAAGTACTTATAATTTTTCTTAGATATTACTCTACTTTTTAATTTTCTGAAAAAAAATTTGGTTAACTTATTTTTACAATAATTTTATGCATCATAGAATAATAAATTATAATATCAAATAACAAATTTCGTTATAAAATACTTGCAACAAATTAATGTTACATGACATAAAATTGTATTAGTATTAAAATAAAATAAAAATGCAACATTTTGATTTGTAACTCTAGCATGTTTTGATTTTCATTATACAGGGTAAAATGTGTATGTTTTGAAAATATAATTTGGTTTATGACCATAACTTTTAGTATTTTTCTTCTACCCTATGAAAATAAAGATAAAAAAAAAGAAGACATTATTGGGTAAGTGGGCTTTTTGGATCTTGATATGGTTTTATCCGAAACTCATTTATTATTAAAGTTTTACTTTTTCCACCCTATGGCTTTCCTCGCGTGCCCTATTTTTTCCAAAAATGCCCTTGACGTTTCCGGATTTTATAATCCGGAATGGTGTTTTCCTTTGTTAAAGGGTGAGAAAATAAGTTACGGATTTTTCTGGATTTTGTAATCCATAAATCTCAAAAAATAGGGCGCGTTACATGATTTTTTCGGATTACATAATTCGAACACCCCCTAAACACCCTTTTTTTCATGGTGCTGATGCAATCCAGATTACGTAATCCGGACAACACCAACACCAATTCTGAACATGTTTGTAACATTGATAGACACTTTAGGGACAATATTAATCTTCCTATCTTTCATCCTTGTGTTTTTATGATCAAGACTCCATTAGAAGAGACTTCTTACAGGACTCTGCCCTCAAAATCCAAAATTCCATCATTTACACCCTTTTTTTCATGGTGCTGATGCAATCCGAATTACATAATCCAGACAGCACCAGCACCAATTCTGAACATGTTTGTAACATTGATAGTCATTTTAAAGACAATATTAATCTTCCTAGCTTTCATCCTTGTGTTTTTATGATCAAGACTCCCTTAGAAGAGACATCTTACTGGACTCCGCCTTCAAAATCCAAAATTTCATCATTTAGACCCTTTTGTTCATGGTGCTAATGCAATCCGGATTACGTAATCCGGACTGAAAAGGGGCATTTTTGGAAATTTTACAGGGCTTGCGAGAAGGCAACAGGGTGAGAAAAGTAATACTCTTATTATTATGAGTTTTCCATTTTAGAAACCATATCAACCGAAGAGTGCTGCTCTTTACCCAAACGATTTTGCTCATTCTCAAGTGAAATGGCCAAAATGCCCTTGCGTGACTTAAGTTACGCCAGTGTATAATTTACGTGAGTTAACTCACGCTAGTGTTAATTTACAAATACTGGAGCGTGAGTTAACTCACGCTACATAATATGCAAAAAAAAATCGAAATTAAATAATTATTCAAATGGTAATATAAATAAATAATTATTCAAATGGTAATATAATTAATATCAATGCTAATAATATAAATGCTAATATAAATTCTCAACAATTACATAATAAAACCTCATTTTATTAATACTTTGATACAATTATATAATACATAATTTGATACATTTTATTGGAATAAAGTAAATATGCTTCTTTGAGGTAAAAATATACCAACTTAGGGGTAACAAAGGATCAAGGTCGGTGGCAAAAGAGACCGTCCTTCTTGGGGCTAAAAGACATCATCCTTCGGGGTAAGTGTAAATGTGGTTCTTTTTATACCCCAAGAAAGAGTCTTTTTACCCACGGTAAAAAGATTTTGGGGGTAAAAAGAAGCAAATTTACATTTACCCCGAGGGTTGACCTCTTTGTGCCCCAAGCCGGTTGGTCTATTTTACCCCCTTCCTTCAAATAAAAGTTACATTACATTACATTCGGGAATAATCCTTCCAACTACAACAATTATCTTACCCCTGAATGGGGTAAATTCAAACTTGCTAAGCAACAGCTATCAAGCATTCATCCAGAAGTTTTATTGTTTCATTCAAAAGATTAAATTCTTGTTAGTTTGGTTTAGATGATGGTATTCAAGTGCCAAAAGAATGAGGTCCAGTCCTTGACACTTCAATACCTTCATCTAAACCAAACTAACAAGAATTTAATCTTTTGAATGAAACAATAACATTTCGGGTGAATGCTTGGGAACTGTCGTTAGACATGGCAACAAAACCCGTGTCCATGGGTACCCGCTCAAACCAACCCCGATTTGACGGGTTTTCCCCAATTTGACTAGGTTTGGGTATGGGTTTGGGTTTTCCCCGATTTCAAAATAAGGGTACGGGACGGGCAACGAGGATATATATATCCACCCCAAACCCTACCCGAATGTAGAAAGGTCATAGTTTTGTTTTTGTTGAGGGGGTTGATAATGGTATGTCATGTTATTTGGTTTGATAATTGTCATGATATAAGAACTTTTATTGATAGTTAAAGGAGCAACCGAATTATTCGGTAAGAAAATGTTAAAATGATTGCAAATTGTTGGATAATGCATTACAATATTACCATTGAAGCTTAAAAAAACTTTTTTTTTATTAAAAAAAACAGATTCACTGCGGGGATGGGGATGAGGCGGGAATACCCGAACCTATTGGGGATGGGGATGGGATTCAATTTCTCATCCTTGTTGGATATGGGTAAGTATATGGGAGTAGGGGATGGGGATAGGGAAGGCAAAACTCATCCCCACCCTGCCCCATTGTCATGCCTAACTGTCGTTTAACAAGTTTGAATTACCCCGTTCAGAGGGAGACAGTTGTAGTAGTTGGAAGGTGCATTCCTTACCTAATCACGATCTTCTGGCGGAATCAAACTTTTGATGATATCTTCAGTTGATCTCAGCAACGTTACCCGCATATCGATCCACTGGGACATGCTGTGCTCCCAAAACATGCTCTTCACGTTTTCGTCGTTCGTTAATTCCACCCAAGTGAATGATATTCTCCCCTCTTTGAGCGTTGGACGTTTATACCAAACGTATTCCACCCTCCTTGTGTCTCTGGGGTTGACTCCTTGGTTGAATTCATTCATTTGATCTTTGAGACCTCTTAACGTTACGTCAAGGCACCGACCTTCAACCTCTGAGGTTCTCCGCCGTTGAATTCTATATGAACGTCGATCCACCCGACCATTGCTTCAAATCTACACAATAAGAAATTAAAAACAATCAATGAAAAACTCATTCAAACATTTCATCAAACACTTGGAGTGCAAATTATACATAGACCCTAAAAATAATAACTACAACATAAACATGCAAACATCTAAACAATTAAGCAATATAAGTGATTTACATGCAACATTGTATAATTTCTTGTAAAAAAAATCAAAATTTTAACAAAACCCTAAAACTAAAAAAATCTAACATAATCATGCAAACACTAAAACTAAAAAAATCTAACATGATCATGCAAACATCTAAACATCATAACAATTAAGCACTATAAGTCATTTACATGTAACATTCTATAATTTCTTGCAAAAAAAAAATAAAAATTTTAAAAAAACACTAAACTTAAAAAATACTAGTTTAAGTGAAAAAATCTATCATACCAACATAATTAAAGTCAAAATTTACTTGTTCTTGTTGTTGTAGTGTTGTTTGATTTGAAGTTGAAGGAATTTCGGATTGGGGTAATTTGAGAGAGATTTGATTGGAAATGAGGAAATGAGGCTCTGCCTAGGCATATAACATCACGTAGCGCAAGTTAACTCACGTCGGGGCAATATGGACATTTCACTTGGGGATGAGCAAAATCGTTTGGATAAAGAGTAGTACTCCCAAACTAATTACTCGGTCCAACCTATTTTTTGAGTTTTTGGATGGGTTTAATCGGATTTTCTGGGTTGACTCAACTCATACACACCCCTAGGCCTAGCCCTTGCAGAGTAACCATGATATATCACTTAGTTTCAAGCCCTTTGACGCAATGTGAACTTAGCAATCCATTTGAAGCAAAATTAACGTACGAAACAGTACCTTAAGATCCCCCAATTGACATATTCACTTCAAATGGAATGGATATAAAAGATAAAGTATTGGTCTATTTTGAAATCTCAAAGATAAATGTCCGAAGGTCCTAAACTAGTAACAAAAGAAATCGTTATAACACATCAAATCTTCATCAGTTGCACTGAAGCTGCATCGAGTTGTTGCAATAAATCACCTGCTGGCAGATTCATAGCACCATATCTCGCATTAGCAAACTAGTAACAAAAGAAATGGTTGTAATTGAAATTATCAATTTGGATAGAGTTCACACTTTTTTTAAGTTCTTTCTTTCAAAGACTTATGTAAGTGTTTATCTCATAAAATAAATATAATGCTATTCAAAAAATAGGATCAGCAATTCGTTTGGGTCCTCTGTTTTTTCCGGCAGGTTTTGGGTTAATTGGAGAGTGATGGTTCAGAGGGGACATGTGATGTGGATAAAGTCTTACTGACAATGACAAAATTATCAGGTTGAAAACATTTATGAAAGGTTGAACCAAGAATTTATAGTTGTAGTGTTTGCAAGTTCTTCTATGAAAGTAAAAAAATTTGAGTCATAGCACCCCCACCACCACCCCCCCCCCCCAATCTCAAAAAAAAATAGCTCCCCCAGCCATTGAAGAATTGCCAAATACATTGAATCGTGTAAGAAATTCAAGAACGTGGAGTTCTCTCGTGAAACCATCACTGTAAGTTATGCTAATATTTAGACTTAAATTATAAGTCAATACAAACACATGGAAATCGAGTGGTTTGTTGGTCTAGAATGGTTAATAAATTTAAGTTAAGATCGAATTGATTATAAAAATAGCCTAGTTCAATCACCAACTGAAATATGATTTATTTGACTTTCTTTACCTCAAAATCAAACTCCATGACTTTTCCTCTAACAATTAGAAGACTAAATAAACTCATTCAAGTTAGTGTTTAACCGTCATTTTTTCCTCCTCACTATAGGCTGTCACACTCGGTGTAAAGTCGAAGCAACCATATATTAAAATTTTCGCAACACCATAACAAGATATTCAAGATTACCCCTTATGGAGTTTGAATTTCCATTGTACATCAATAATAAGAAGCAAAAAAGAAACTAAAAAAAGAAAGAAAGAAAGAAACAAGGATAGGGGGTCAATAGAAGTCGCACAATAAAAAGTGCCATGTCCCTGCCACACTGACTTTAGTTATCGTTGCAAAGGAAGGCAGGGAAAATGTAAACATCTTCTGAATCGTCAACCATGCCAGGTAGGAGAAATATAAACCTTTAACCTATGTGGAGAATGAAAGCCATCATCCAGCTCACTGACCTTATAGTTACATAGCTCGAGTATGTTAATTAATTCTTCCCACCCTGGAATAAACAGGTATATGACCAGAACTCATTAAATATCACAAAAGATATGCAGCATGCGATTCAATCAAAAGAAAGTAGCAAGTCAATTTTCTCATGCTTTTAAAAACAGTTAAAGTAATTTTACAAAGTAAATAAATGAAGTCCTAAAAACTTGAGTAAACCAGTATGCATAAGGGGTCACTTCACCCACGGTGAGCATTTTTGAGTGGGTGTGTGTGGGGGGTGGGAGATCAGCAGTCGTAGACAACTCATGAGAACTTGACTCCCAACAAACACTAGAAATTTGCCACATGTAAACATCGTGAAGAGAATTGCCCCAAAGAGCATAGCCATTTCTCACTTATATGCCCCTAGAAACCCCAAGAAAATGGTGAATTGTGTCTATGGATAATGCCCGTGAACGTTTAATCTCCTTTTGGACACACTTTAATTTTAATGGGAAAACCATTAATAGTTTTTAAACTTGTCCTAACTTGGTAACACCATAGGATTTCAACCAAGATGTTTCTCTAAAGCAGTGCACTTCGAATTATCTGTATTATGTCTTAGTACTAAAAATGATACATAAATCTACACAAAATCGGCATATCATCATATGTTCAATACTAGTAGAAGTTATGAAACTTCTGACTTCTTTGATGTCTTGATGCTTAAAATGATATATAAATCTACACAAAATCGGCATATCATCACGTGTTCAATAACCAACTTAAGTGACATGAAACTTCATATTTGCTAATACTAGTTGAAGTTATGAAACTTCTGACTTCTTTAGTTATAACTCAAGTTTATATTATGCATTTAAACATGCAAGACATAAACACCCATACACATATACATAGAATCAAATAATGTCTTGGTGCTTAAAATGATATATAAATCTATACACAAAATCAAGCATATCATCATATGTTCAATAACCAACTTAATATTTGCTAATACTAGTTGAAGTTATGAAACTTCTGACTTCTTTGATTATAACTCAAGTTTATGACATGCATTTAAACATGCAATACATAAACACCCATACACATATACATAGAATCACGTATGTTTTAACGAACAAGTACATGCATAACAATCATTATATTTTTACCTTATGAGGTGGTGTTCCAGGTCTTGATGAGTTATTGCCAAATCCAACTTTGCCCTTCTTATCGGAAGACTTAAGTATCTGGAAAGAGCATGTCAATGAGTCATCCACACTCATCATAGCACCAGCATTATCAAACTCACCACAGTAATTTGGTGCAGAGAATACAGTCACCAGCTTCCGTTTGGCAAAAAACTCATATCCATCTTCTACAACCTGAGACGCAGCCCCCAAAATATTAAAAGGAAAACATCAGATCAGATTTACTGATTTATTAAAAAGAATTAAGACCCCTAAGCGAAGCAAAATCCCATACACCAGCACACAGACAAATATATAATACAATATACAAAGACATCCACAATTAAAAAAAAAAAGAGGCAGTTAAACAAAGGATCATCAATTGAACATAAATAGGAATGATCCCATATTTATGAGGTGTCGAAGTTAGTGTTAAGCACAAAGAAAAGGGGAAGCCGCAAGAAAACCATATTCAGTCGTGTTGTGCGTTAAAAATAATAAATTAACAAGACTTTACAATAGTAACTAATTTGTCTGTCCTAAAACCCAACTTTGTCATATCCTTATTCGTGTAGTCTTTCTCTTATTTCCTTCAAGTCTCACCGCTTGATTATCATTATATATACCTCTACTCAAAGCATGTGCTTATTTTTTTTAAACAATTTGAGCAATAATCAGTTAATTTCTAACTTATTGTATATACAAACAGTACTATTTATAGCCAAGGATGGCATTGGTCAAACAAGAATAAAATCATTGAAATCAACCAAACTACAGTGTTCATTACCTGGTGAGCTCTACATATCAGATCAAGATCATGATGCTCAAGAAACTCAACAACCTTGTCAGCCCCAAATGTGAATGAAACACCTCGATCATTTTCTCCCCATCCCTCAAGATCTTTATCAGGATCAGCCCACAGAAGGTCACAGAGAAGGCCATGATCTGGCACATCAATAGGGCGAGCAATATTCCGTATCTGATCCAAGTTTTTAAGTTCAGGAGAAAGTCCCCCATGCATGCAAAGAATCTTCTCATCTACTAGAGCAGCAACCGGTAAACAATTAAAGCAATCAGTAAACGTCTTCCAGAGACGAACATTGTACCTCCTCTTGCACTCATCGTAGAAACCATAAATACGATTGATGGAGGCGCATTCATGGTTGCCCCTGAGAAGAAAGAAGTTCTCCTTGAATTTGATTTTATATGCAAGGAGCAAGCATATTGTCTCTATGCTCTGCTTACCACGATCAACATAATCTCCAAGAAATAAGTAATTTGCCTCAGGTGGGTATCCCCCGTATTCAAACAGCCTTAAAAGGTCTGAAAACTGGCCATGGACGTCTCCTGCAAACAAATTGTTTAAACCAGTTTAACACTTACAGATGACAGTGGTCAAAAGCAAAATAGGACCTGAAGGAAGATACACACACAGCATAATGAGACAAGGCAATCAAACTAGGGGGGAATATTTAATTCCATAAACCAGATACTCAAGGTGTCAAGGGTAACATTCATATTTTTAACAAAACAGAAAAGCTTTAAGCGAGAAGACCTGATGATAAGTTGATAGCATGCTCTAAAGTAAGAATGTGTTTGGTTTTGGCATTCGGAACTCTAAAACCAGTAACCACAGTATGTGCAAAAGCTAAAAGAGACGGGCTTTTGCCCAGACCATGATCTGGGACTTTCCAAACATCAAATCAAACATGCACTAAATACCACTGCAGCCCTAATATTAAAATTCATGAGTTGCCATGTTAGGTAAGTGGGCTTTTAAAGTGTTTACAAGTATTGAGCATTTAAACCGAGTGCCGCACAAATGTCAACATGCCAAAAATCTGAGCTAAACCCAAAACCACACCACAAGGCAGTATGTTACTGACATAAGGGGGCTGGATACCGCCTAAACCAGTGCAGGGTTGTATTCCCGAGGAAGCTAACATAGCAACCGGAAATCCACAGAAGAAAGAAGTTCGACCAGGGGTTTCAAGCTAAACTGATAAACAACCAAGGGGTTTCCCATCTCAACAGGAAGAGATACAAGCCTTGCCTAAACTACCATTATTAAACATCGGCCCCTTCTATCCCATACAGCCTCGGTGCATTATAGCCCCCCATCAGCAATGTGGAAACACAAATATTTAAACAAGAAACTTATTTGAAATCATCTCGTGCAGAAAACCACTTAATTGTCTGAAGAAAACCAAACAATCCTATAAAAAACCACAAAAACAAATTCAACTCAAGCTACCAAAGAAGTGTATGATCTATTAAAAGAAATTAAGCGTTCATTAGTAAGAGCTTAGTCTTGTCACCTCACGAGTTCAACTACCCTCAGACAGTTGTAAAATGACTATCAGTGCCGCTTCGATTAAAAAATAAATAAAAATTCACCCGCACCCCAATTAAAGATAAAAATTAACAAAATGAAAATCAGAGTTAAGATTACGAGTTAAAATCGTATCAAAGTACAGGCATACAGATGAATTATAATAATCAGAACAAAGAAACAAGATTATAACTAATTGAAGAAAAAAATGAAAAAGAAATAAGAAAAATACCACAAATTTTGATAGGAGCTTCAAGTTCAAGAAGATTAGGTTGACTGAGAAAGATCTCCTTAGCAGAGGTACAAAGCTGACGAATATCAGCCTCGGTAAGATGAACTTGCTTCGTTGTTCTTCCGTTCTTCGCTGATACAAGCTTCTTTATGATATCATCAAGCACCGTATCATCCATCTCCAAGAGAAAAAGAGAGAGAAAGAAAACGGTTACGTTTAGAGAAAGAGAGAGAGAAAGTAAAACGACTAGCGAGTTTCGCTATAGCCGCCGTTTCCCTCCTTCTTGTTAACGACTGAGTTTTATGAACCCTAGCCCAGTTGATGATGCATCTTCAATTTGTGTTCGTGTGACAAAAAATTATGGATATAGAATTTAATAATCATAAAAATCATGCCTTACTTTATTTAATTCCTTTTATTTATTTCTGACTCAATCTTCAATCCTATCTCCTAATTTCTGGTCAAATTTTTTATCGAAAATTAAATATAAAATCTGGTCAAAAAAGGATTAAATCCTATCTGAAAATTTAAATTTATAAGTGTTCATGTGTGGGACCCTCAACCTCGCACGTGTAATGGGTTGATATGGTTTTCATTTTCAAAATCTTACATGCCTTCTTTCAAAGAGTGCTTCAATGGTTTTATTTTTTAGCAAAAAAATCGTTATTTAAAAAAAATTATAATTAAATAACTGATCTGTTGTCTTAAAATACTTACATCACCCGAGAATGTTTAGATAAGATGATATAGATCTTTTTTAACTTAATCAATGTTTTAAAACTCTTATGAAAAGTTTTTTCTCCATTTAGATTTCACGAGGCTTAAGTGATTAACCTCCACAATCATGCACGCGAAAAATAATGATTTATAAAAAAAAAATACTTACATCGATTATTTAATAAATTTTAAAATTAATATTATATTATATTTGTGGTAGTGCGAGGATGAAGCATTATATCAAGTGTTTGTTCATTCTCTAACAAAAAAAAAAATTCAAGTTCTTGTTAAAAAAAATCACAAGTCACAACACAATGATGTGATTACGTTGATGCATTATTACTGCCGGCAAAAGTTTCCAAAAAAAAAAGGTTTCCGTTGACCGTTTTCAAATTTAAACGGCTCAATTACTCATTTATGATTATTCTTTTTTTTTTTTAAGAAAATTAATTATTATTCTTTTAAAAGTGTTTTTGATTTAATTGCTTTATACCTTTCCTTTCACAAGATGGATATGGGTCATTTCTGCAGGGTAACTAACGTAAAAAAGGAAGAAGAAAAAAACTTTTGATAGAACAATTTTTTGTAACAATTTTTTTATTGTTGATGCATTTTCAAAATCAAATTTAAACTCGTGGATTTGCATATTATATTTGAAATTTGGATCATCTAATCGAGACATTATTAAATTCTCCGTAAAAATGGTAATAATATAACTTTCTTTTCACCCAAATGAGAGTGGTTACTACATTCTTGATTTTGACTAGTTTTGGATCTTAACTGTTTTTTCTCGTATAAATAATTTATTATGTTCCTAAGAGTTTAGTTCAATTGGTATAGACATTGCATAATTATATATGAATTGGGCTCAAACTTTAGATACCTCACGTATTCATCTTAAAACATATATTTCTAATCATTAGGTTGTTTGAACCCGAATAAAATAAAAAATGTGTTGTCACCCTTTGGACAAATAGGACACTATTGCAATAAAGTTTATATTCAAGAGTTGTAACATTGCATTACTAGAATTTAAAGGTATGATTTAGTTTTTAAAAAAACTTGAACTTCAAATGTTTAATTCAGAAGAAGGTGTAAGTTTTCTAGGTTTCCATGCAAGGTGTTTAATAAGATAATCTAGGATATTCTCTCTTATATTGTGAACGGGTCAAGGTTTCTTATCTTTGATGCGAAGGAACTTAGAAGTTTTTCTTCATCTCCAGTTAGTGAGAGAGGTGCAAGTTTTTTGTGTGTCTGTAATGACGAGTTTAGAGAATCTCAATTTGAGTGAGGAAGATATATTGTCTTCCGATAATGTTCCTAACAACGTTGTTCGGGCGGATCCCACAATGTGCTTGGTTGTTATGTTCCTTGCGAACAAACCAATCAAGAACCATGTGATGAAAGAAAGAAGGGTTGTGCTAACTAGTGTCCTAATGGCACTTGTCATGGAAACTAAAAGTAGTACATTTGAATTGAATTGAATTCAACAGTATATTGACTTTTAAAAAGTAAAATTCATCATTTTCACTATTTTTCAATGCAATATTTCTACTTTTAACCAATTCCATAAGAGCACTTTTTAACATTTCCCAAGAAAGAATGGTTACTATCCGGAATGGAGGTTGCGATTAAGGAAGTCGATAAAGGTGTTGATGTATTCTAGTTCTTTCATTATGTGGATATGGGAATGGTGTTTAATGGAGGTTCATGATCTATGTTTACCAATCAAAATAACAATTAAGAAAATAAGAGATATTATAGGAAAATTCATTGGAGAATATGTTGCGTTGTTACAAAATAATATCCAATTTCTAGAGGATGTTCATGAGGATCTGAGTTAAAGTTGACGTTTGAAAAGAGGAAAGAAGGCGGGCATGGCGAATGGGAACGAAGAACATATGTAAAGATATTTTTAATTTTATGAATAAGACATATATGGTTGCGGTTGTAAATACTAGAATCACCCTAATCATTCAGAATATTTAGGATATAAATGGTGACATTGTTACCAACGATGTCCGAGAACCTATGATAAAACATGGTGGGGAGGCCATCAGGGCCAGGGGCAACAAAACAATTCATTTGGCTAATTGGTGTATGAACCTCTTCGGTTGTGAATCTTTTCTCAATAATGCCTTTCATACCACGAGAGACTATGTTCTTTATTGTATGGATAATCTCATTTGTATTCATGGTATTTATAGAAGAGAAAATGTCTTTGAAATAGTAGGTAAATACTATATAAATATTGTCTTCATCATTGATTTGGATTTCATCTCGATTCATAATAGAGGTCATCCCATTACGCTTTTTTCTACGAGAGACTTTTTGATGAAAAGTATTTGGTATTCTTGTTTCCTTCTCGAAGTCACCTTGATCCTTTTATAAGGTGTCCTGATTTGTCGAATGACATAATTTAGCAACAAAGAGACTCAAAACACTCATGAAATTGCATGATTAGGTATGGAAGTGAATTACAACGACTCGAATAAAAACAGTACAAAATGTTTCTCAAACACTACATAACTCTCCTAAATGACCTCTGATTTGTCTTCAAATGCAAAGAAAATAACTAAAAACATAGCCTAAAGTAACATATGATGCTCTGTTATCACAACCCCACACTTAAACCGTTGGTTGTCCTCAAGCAACAAAATAACAAAAAGTTACGGTTGACATAAATTTCAGAAGTTGAACATACCTTTGTGGAGATGACACTCAAATTGTTGCTCTTTTCCATTTAGAGACTTGACTAACTTACCACTTTATGCAAGTATAACAAACTTAGATAGAGAAATGATAGGGGCACACCCTCTAACACACTCCTCTAACACACTCCAATCATAAGTTGCCAAGTCATCCACTTTTTAATTCCTTTTACTTGTTACCGGTTCAACTTTATACACTATAATAATTTTTATTTGTTTGTATTAATATTTAGAATTTAGCTTTTCGTCTTCTTCTTCTTTCTATGTACTTCAACGTCACACTGAGACTCTCTAACCACCATGACTGTCTCTTTAAATCTAGGACTAAACAATCCAACTTGTAAAAAGATTACAACAATCCAAAGCACAAATCCATTAAAAACATGTTCCACCCAACTTTTGTTTGCTTTTAATACAAAAATGTTGAGAACAAAAAATTGAAATGGGTTTGTGATAGAAAAAGTGATTAACCAACATAAAAGATAACACTTTTGTCATGAATTGATGCTTTGCTTCTGCCAGGAATTGATTTATGCTTTAAAATACATTAAAAACCTCATTTAAGAAAATGGAACCCAAATCGAAAAAACAATTGAATTCAAATAGAAAATTTGTGAACTCATATCTCCAAAGGTCAGAAAAGATTGGGAGAAGACAATGGTGAACAGTGATCTGAGAGACAAACTGAAATTTGTGTTGTCAAGGAGAATACAACAATGTTATTGTATGTGTTTTACAAAAAAAAAATGAAAGAAAGAAAAAAGAAAAGAAAATTGGTACAGGTACAACCGGTTATCAGGTAACATTAATAAAAAAATGGGTGACTTGGCAACTTATGATTGGAGTGTGTTAGAGGAGTGTGTTAGAGGGTGTGTCCCTAACATTTCTCAACTTCCAACCACATTTAATTCCAAAACACACACATATGTATCTCCTGAAGTCAGTGGGGCTGGTCAAGATATTTGCACACATAAGCCGTAATGTAATTGTATTTTGCTATGAATTTGAAGCAGTTCTAAATGTTCATTTAAAGTCAACATTACCACACAGATAAATGGGTCTTTTGAAAGTTATACCATGGCTTAGTGTGTGACGTATTTAGGAAAGTAAGCTAACAAAAAATTTGGAGTTAGTTCCTAAGGATTTCCTAATTGAAATGTTTATTTACTCTCCTGCAACCTTCAACTTTGTGTCCAAATCAGAAATGACGAGGTGCTAACATTTGTGCCAAACAATAAACGGGTACTAACATAACTACTTTTTTTTCTTTTTCTTTCAGAGACCAAACTTTTTTATGTTTTATCTATATTTTGATTTTTTTTTCCATTCACAGCAAAGTTCTACTAATACCCCACCCCAAACTTACGACGTTGCTAATTCCAAAGAACAATCACAAACTTAATTTCAAATCATGACAAATATTTCACTAATATATCTAGCTCAAAATAAGACAAGCATATGTAACATGTACTTTTGAAATGATTTAGTCAATAGAATAACAAAGAAAGAATTAATGCATAGATGACCAAAGGGGTTTAGCAAAGGATACAACAATAATATGTCATGGTGGCTAGAAAAGGGCTCAAGGTACCAAACAAGTCTCTTGTGTGTATGATTATATAACCAATAATCCATAGATAAGGATAATTTTGTAAAGTTACTTATAATTTCGGAACAACTTTTAGGATGGAGAGAATCATTCTGTTTCTAGCTTTTATATATATTTTTGAATTAACTCAAACTTTTATCATTGTTTAGGGTATGTTTGTATTAAAGATTTAACCTTTCCTTTTTAAATTACAGAAAAATAAACCCTTAAATACGGAAAACCCATAATCTAAAGATATTATTGAGGAGAGAAAAAAGTCAATAGAAATAGAAATAGATGTAATCCTAAGAAAATGGATAAAGCCACGTGAAGGAAGTGGCAACAACCCTAAAACAAATACACCGAAAAAAAGGGGAGAGTGTAAATAAAAATGAAAAATGAAAAATAAAAAAGAAACGTAAGATTGGGCTCACGCACCGGAATATTCGAAACGGACGGACTATATGAGAAGACATAAGATGATTTCCCGAAAACTATATATACCTATCTTTTTTCATTCTCCTAAATTTGCCCTAAAACATATTTTCATCAGCCGCAACGCAACACAACACCATGTTTTCTCATCTCATCTCTACCAACACTCTCTTCTTCACTTTCTTTACTAAACACAAACCCCTCTAGGTTTTCTCTTCTATGCAATTGACTTTCATTTTTATCACGTGTCGGCGGCTCAATCACCTAAATTCATGGGATCTGAGGGTCTTGGTAGACCCTCACACTCCAATTCAATTCACTTCTCTAACTCCTCTTCTCTAATCCAAAATGGTTCGTTACTTCTTATCTTTACCCCAATTTCATTTTTCTATGTTAATATTGTTCTTTCATTTTATCTTTTTTACCCTTGTTTTTTATTTTTAATTACTATATACTTTTAGTCTCGCCGTCATTAGCTTCTGTATGTGCTATTTTGCTGATTAATTGACAAAACTATCAAACTTTATGAAAATTGAATAATTTATAATTTTCTTTGTTTTTTAAAGAATGTAAATTTTTTGATGTGATCAATTAGGCCTCGTAATTGTCGTTTCCCTTTTTTATAATTTTTTATGTGTTATTCTACTGTCTATGACCGGGATATTCATGATTTCAGCACATTCGTAACTGAAAATTAACCTATTCACGACTGATCCAAATGTAGTCAAGGACTGAAAATTAACCTATTCACGACTGATCCAAATGCAGTCAAGGACTGAAAATTAACCTATTCACGACTGATCCAAATGTAGTCAAGGTTCAAGATAGTGTTATTAACCCCCTTTGTCACTATCTGTATGTTAGATTTAACTAAAGTTTGAATTAGAAGTTGCATACCGACAAATCTTAGTTGTTATTACGCCATTTGGATCTATTTAACACTATCACTTCAAATTGAAGGCGTGTCCGACACTAATGCGAAACCGAAAACCGAAACATGGGGTTATATCTGTTTATTATATTTTCTCAAATTATTATAGGCGTTGAAGTGACACCAAATTATTATTACCTGTCTGTTAGATTTAACTAAAGGTTGAACTGTATGTTTCATACGGACAATATAGTTGTTATTATGCTAGTTGTATCTATTTAGCACCGACTCTTCAGATCACAGGCTTATCTGGCAGTCCACCATGTTAGTGTCATTTTTGTGTCCGTGGTAGTTAAGTGTTACGATTCTGTGAGAACTCTGCCAAGTGTTATTGGGTAGTGGTGGAGATGCTTACTTTCTCAAACAGTCGTTACTTTGACTGTTTTGACTATTCCTCGAGTACTACCCTCGGTTATCCGTTTCATGTATATTGCAGCAGTTGAATTATCCATTTTACGAGGTTTAGCTTACTAATGACAGTCTTCTTAACTTTAGAGATATTCGTCATCTTTTTGTTTTATTATCATTATTGCATAATCTTATTCAATCAATGTTGTTGTGCCAGATGTTGCAAATATGAAAACGTCTGCCGAGTTTTCCTCCTGCAATGAATTTCTAAAGACTCAACCATGTAAGAGTTCCAATCAGTTTCCTCATCTCAAGGGTGAAGATTTGTCGAAAAATAAGCTCAGCGGTGATGGAAAAAGTTGTGCTCTAATTACTTCCACAGTGGAAGGTGTATCATTACAACGAAAATCTGCAAAATCTAACAGGACTAACAGTTCATGTTCAAAAAGGCCGCGGATGCCCCAATTAGATGATTATACGAACCCTAATGGAACTGAAGAGTTAAAGGATAGTTTCGACAGGCTTGGATCACATAATCTGAAGTGTTCTTCTCCAGGTATTATTATTTTACTCTAACAAACAATCTGTGGCTTTCTGTCTACATGCTCCTAACTTGTTTTTCCTTGATTTTCTTTTGGCACAGAGAAAGGTCAATTACCAAAGCAGAAGGGAAATAATAGCAAACGTGGTGATAAGAAGAACTTTAAAGTCCCTTCTTCAAAGGCTAAATTTGAGTCATCCTCTATGAAAATGGCTACATCAAACTTCAATTCTGCCAGTGGAGGGAACACCTTTTTTGGTATGTAATGTAATTATCAGGGGCATTGTTCTCTTTTGTTGCAAATCTCCGGCATTCATATTGTGATTGAAAATGAATGATTTAGTATATAGCCGCACCACAGACTCATTATAACCCTTTTTTATCTGATTTATGAGTTTGTACTTCATAGCATTAAGTATTCAAGCTATTTGACGATTCAGGTCATCCCGTTTAATGTTTGGGCAAAACCTATCTAAAGTTGTCTAATTGACTATTGCTTGTCTAGGTCAATTTTTTTCTTCGAAATATAAGGAAGTTCAAAATACATATGGGGATTTCTTTTTAGGAGTGTTATCAGTCCTGGATAGCGGCCGACCCCAAAAATGCTATAGCAGGATAGCAAAGAGCGGGCCGGCAGCTATTTTTAAATATTTTATACAACTTATATAATTTATTTATATTCATGAAAACTGATCAACGGGCTGCAACTTAACAGTGAGAGGGTGAAAAATGACAGTAGGAGTGAAACAGAATGAGAGAGGAGATGGGAAAAATGCTATTATGGTATTTTTTTTAACTGAAAAAAAATCCCAACTTACCCAGTCAAAAAGCCATAACAGGTCTGTTTTCCTCACATGCTTATCCAGCTTAAGAGCTACCAAACTTGTTTATATTGCTTTTAAGAGATGCATTTTAACCACTGTATTGTTACAGTAATGCCTTGTTTTCTCCTGAAGTTATCACTTCTTCTACTATTTTCCAGGAATCTTGAAATCAGTGTCATTTGAACTGTGTTATTTATGTTTAGTTATTTTCTCTCGTTAAACCTCAGAATGTCATTTATTTTGGTTTAATTATAACTTACAGTATTAATCCGAGATTACTCTTTATCCAAGCATTATCAAAATAATGGCATCGTAAATATGATATTATGCCAATAATGTGTTCTGATCTTTCATAGCATCATCAAGCTACAACTCCAAGTAACAAACATGCTCTTTTGTTTATTGATTCTTAGTTTAAGGCTGACATTATCTACCTGAATGCTTTTTTTTTTTTTTTTTTTTTTATTTTGTTGGTTTTTTTTTTTTTTTTTTTTTTTTTTTTTTTTTTTTTTTTTTTTTTTTTTCA
>Ga0315913_1000506_pt1 | contig 35498 bp, 18 predicted proteins | sample MpolsnodulesMG_FD_207736 | JGI IMG/M metagenome (GOLD analysis project Ga0315913, IMG submission 207736) | Medicago polymorpha root nodule microbial communities from Los Angeles, California, United States - small nodules | ecosystem: Host-associated > Plants > Roots > Nodule | place: USA...
CATATTTTAATTTTATTTTAGGTTGTTTCATATTTTATAATAGGGTTTAAAACCACATGTTAATTAAATTGTGAATAAAAAATAGCGAAAAAATATGTATTCAATTTTTTATTATATTAAAATAGATTCGCAATACTATTTTTTTTTCAACTTGTGTTAGATTATTATTTTTTTGCTAGATTATTAGAAATAAAAAAAATATATTAAGGGAGTAAAGGGTAAATTTTAACATAAGAGGGGAGATGTATGTAATTCAAACTTCTCTTGGGGAAGGGGAGTGAAAAGTTTTCTAATATGTTTTGAATAAGAGGGGAGGGGAGTGTATATTTTAACATAAGAGGGGATGGGAGTGTAATTCAAGCATCTTTAAGGGGAGGGAAGTGTAATTCACTCATTTTTATATAGGTTTGTAGTAATTGACGTCGTTTTAACATTTTGTTTTCTTAAAAAAACAAAAATTTGTTGTGAACAATGCATCATTTTCAATTTTTCATGCAATAACCCCACTGCAATCCTTAAATATTTTGAAATTGCGAACACATTTCTATGTCTCTTTTTTCATAATTTTATAGATTAAATTGACCTATGAATAAAAACATTTGAGGACTAAATTAATTATTTAAAAAAAATTATGATCAAAATGATTAATAAAAAAGATAATTCCTCTAAAAAAAAATATTTTTTCAATTTTAATAAATTTATGGACCAATGGCAACGAGTTACACACTTTCAACTACCAAAACTGTGAATGGGTAAACAACTACAACAAAGCAAATATGAAATAGGAAAGTAAAACACACAAATTTGAACCGAGGAAATCAGAACAAGAGAAATAACTCATATTAACAACTGTGGACTCCACATCTGAATAACTTCTACAAGTTTCAAGACTTCAGGACCTTATGGCATTAAAAAATACATTCTTGGTTCCTTTAGTTTCACGTTTGTTTTATATAAGTCCTTTATGTTTATAAGGTTTCATATAGATCCTTTAAGTTTCGAGTTTGTTTCGAATAAGTCCTTTTTGTCAACATCCGTTAAGACAAAGTTGTTCTGTCCGTTAAGTCAAAGTTGATATGTCCGTTAAGTGAGTGAGGTGGTTCTCTCTGACACTTGACATCAATTTTTCCCCAACCAGATCAACTTTGGCTTAACGGAGGTTGATAGAAAGGACCTATCTGAAACAAACTCGAAACTTAAAGGACCTATCTGAAACCTTAGAAACTTAAAGGACCTATCTGAAACAAACTCGAAACTTAAAAGACCTATCTGAAACCTTAGAAACTTAAAGGATCTATCTGAAACAAACATGAAACTTAAAGGACCTGAGGAGGTATTTGGCATAAATTTTAATTTCATTAAAGACTTTTAGAAGGATTTAAAGGATGACATGTTACGCATTTTGGCAGAATTTAACCGAAACAATAAGCTGGCGAAAGGAATTATTGTATTATGGTACTGGTAGCTCTTATGCTTAAAGAAATGATATTTGAACATTCATTAAACAATAATTTTTTAACAACCATCTCTTTTATACTTACATTATTGGCTTAATAGTAGTTTTAACCCCCTAACTTTCCCAAACTTGCGATTTTGACCCCCTAAGAAAAAACTACAAAACCGCCCCCTAAGTTTTGCACCTATGGCAGTTTTGGCCCCCAAGGTCAATTTTGACTCGGTCTACGCTGACGTGGCACCCTAAGTGAGGTGCCACGTGTTATTATTTTTATTTTCGCCTTGGGAGGTCAAAACTGCTACAGTTGTAAAACTTAGGGGGCGGTTTTGTAGTTTTTTCTTAGGGGGCCAAAATCGCAACTTCGTGAAAGTTAGGGGGTGAAAACTGCTATTACGCCTACATTATATTATTATTCCCTCTCTATTTTTTCTCTCACTATTGTTTTCGACCAACAAGAAGAGAGAAAAAAAGGTTCTCACAAATGGTTGTACAAATATCACTACTATATCCTTAATGTGTGGAGAGTTCTCAATGTTTGGCGGATTTCAGACCTATTTCATTGGTTGGATGTTTCTATAAGGCGTTAGCAAATCGTTTGAGGAATGTTATTACTAATGAGGTGGTTGACGCAATTATGGGTAGAATGAATTTTCTAACATTATGGAGAAAATGGATTATGGAATGTGTAAGTACAACTACGACATATATCCTTTCAATGGAAGTTCGACCGGAGAGTTTAACTTTGAAAGAGGATTGTGTCCAAGAGACCCACTTTATTCGTTTCTATTTATAATAGCGTCAAGAGGGTTGAACATAATGATGAATGCTACAATAGAGGCATGGATATTTACAAGATATAAGGTTGGCCGGTCTGACACCGTTTCAATTACTCATTTACAATTTACAGATGATACATTGTTGTTGGGCGAGAAGGGTTGGGCAAATGTGCGGACGCTGAAAGTAGTGCTTAACCTTTTAGAGTTTTTTTTAATATATATATGGGGCTACCTATTGGAGGAGACTCTCAAAAATTGATTTTTTAGGTTGGAAGAGTAGGAACCTTTCGATGGGGGGTCGCTTGGTCCTTCTAAAGCATGTTTTGTCCTCTTTACCGCTCTATTTTCTTTTCTACTTCAAGACTCCTACATGTATCATTTCCTTTATTAAAACTATTTTTAATTGGTTTTTATGGGAGGGGGGGATTTTAGGAAAATATTTTGGATAAAATGGGATATTAGCTTTACTTGGTAAATGATGTTGGAGGTTGAAGAGTTAACGAGGTATGTTATGGTATAAGATGTTGAAGGTTCGTTAGGGAGGAAGGGAGTCGGATTGGTGATAGAAGAAGATTAGGTTCAGTTTGGTGGAAAATCAGCGTATCAATTTAGGGGTCGGGTGTTGGTTTAAGGATGACATAGGGTGTGATGTAGGTGATGGGTTAACCTCTTTATTTTGGTGGGATCAATGGTTGGAAGGAGAGCATTTGAAGGATAAGTTATAGACGGTTGTTTGAGTTGACTGAGAATAAAATGTTGATGGTGGTCAAGATGTGTTTGTTAGGATTAGGAGAGGGAGGGGTGGTACGACATTGACGTATGAGGCTATTGGCCTGGAAGGAAGAGTAGGTGGGAGAGTGTTGTGCTTTGTTTATTTTTATTTTTATTTTTATAAAGGACGGTAAGGAAGACAGGTGGTTATGGCATCTTCATCTGTCACAAAAATATACAGTGAGTGACACTTATAATTACTTGTCCTCATTGGAGAACATCATCACTTATGTGACTACTAACATGATTTGACGTAAGGCGGTTCCGTTGAAAATAAGTTTATTTGCTCGTCGTTTGCTTTGGAATCGTCTTCATACGACATATAACTTAATCATACGGGGTGTGCTTAAAAGAAATGTGTTACTTTGTGTGGGAGGGTATAAGGATGTGGATCAATTGTTTCTACGTTGTGATTTTTTTAGTACAATTTGGATTTTGGTTTCACAATGGATAAGTTTTGACACAATTCATTCGGCGTGTCTTTTGGACCCTTTCCTTTAATTTGGTCATCTCTGTGGAGCTTCAAAGAATTTTTAATCAGCTTTGTATCTCTTATGGCTTTCTTGTGTTTAGGTAATTAGGAAGGGAATAAACAATTGACTTTTTTTTAACTATATAAGCAAACTTGGTTAACATTTACTTGATAAAATTAAGTTTCCGTCTTTTTGGTGGTTCAAATCCAATATAATAAATTTTAAATAGAGACTAATGTTTAAATGTCACATATTTATAGGGACTTCAAACATATGTAACCCTATAAGTATTGGTTCATTGCACTAGTTTACTCTCATTAAACTTCCTATCTAAATTACTTTCGTTCTAAATATAGAAATGTATCTGGACACACAATGGAGGTCGGGTTTATTATGGATCAAAGCGAAAGTAACTTTGCAATGACAAACTTATGCAATGTGAATATTTTGTTGTTCATTACAACACCCAACACCTTCGGGGGAGAGACGATCGATCAATAGGTAGAGTGTTAGACAAGACAATGTTACCATCTTCTATATTTTTGTCAAAAGAGTGTTGGATAATGTTAAAAATTAAGATCATTAGGTCATGGAGAATGACAAACTTCAAATAATCATATCACAACGATTATATCGACATGATTTATGGGTGAGAGAGTTGGTACCAATTTCTATTCATTTATGAAGTTATATGATTTTACATTATTTGTATATGTTTATATGAATTTTTTTTGGGGTCTCTTATATGATTTTTATTTTTGAGGACAAAGTTTAATGTAATTTGGAGAACAACAGTGTTTTAAAAAAATTAATTATATGTTGATTGAGAAAATATGTTACGGGGTGATATAATTTTAGCAAGTGTACTAATTTATATCGAAGTAATAATTTAATTCGTATCCACAGAGACTGTTCTAATCTCTACTTGACAATTTCATTAATATTCAAGATGTATGTAAATAGGGGGTTGCCTTAGGCAAATTGGTTTTGGTTGCAATGATAAATAAATAACTGAAAAATAAACTTGGTTTTGAAATACGTTAAGGGAAAGGATTAGATCTTTCGAATCATCTGTCCATTACTCATTATTAATCTGCACCTAAATCATACAAATGCTATTCAGTTTACGATAATTAACAAAATAGCTCAGGTCAATCCCTTGAGTCAGAGCCCTCTTCTCTGATTATAATTCTCTAATTCCTTAGGTGAACCTATAATCATCAAAGGTTTTAAGTCCGTTAATTTTAGAATCACAACCTAACAATTTTCTATCCCTAGATCATCCGTTAAGTTGAACAATATAAATAGGTCTGAGTTCTAAGTTGGTGTTAGCAGTCCTATAATCTCTAAGATCAATTATATTGGGTCAGAATCATAAAAGCATTACACATAATTTATACTGAATAAACTGAAATAACATTCATAATAATTCAGAGTTACAGATTACATGATCATGAGCTAGAACAGAATCATCTATGACCTAATCAATAGAAAATTAGCTAATCATATCCATGAGAATAAACAAAAAAGACAAGAGGAAAATACTCATGAATTTCTTGGTCTCCTCTCCTGTTGTTGTTTTCCCACTGATGCGTGTAGCTCGTTCTCCACCTTTTTCCCAAAACATCTCCAAATTGTGATCCAGCCTTGTTCCCCAAAACGTGAATGCCCTGGCTACTGTGTTGTGCGGCTCTTTTATAATCTTTCAAACCTATTCCTTTCAGCCAATCATGTGCTCTTCCTTTTTATCATCAAGGCTAATTGATTTTTATTTTATTGTTTTTGGTCAGCTAGCACTAAGACCCACATTTTCCTTTTCTTCCATTGTCCAGCATACACGCACACATAGATATAAATAATATAGTATATATAATAATATATTATATCACATACATAAATGTATATCATATAATATATATAAATATATGCATAATATTATTTGCAACTCTCTCAATTAAAACTAACATAAACTCAACTAAAGACTCACAAAATGACTATGAAAAGACTTAAAAAATAGTGTATGACTGACTGTCATTACGGGGCATAAAATATCTCAATTGTTATAAACAACTATAAGTGTAAGTCAACTTATAATGAATATAGACTAATTTTTTAGAGAGATATGTTTCAGCTTTTGTCTAAGTTTTTCTTCCTTCTTTATTTACCGGAAATAGGTCGGTTGTGGGTCATTTTTACCTGGAATCACCCTTTGCTTCTCTTTTTCATCTTTTAATTTAATTAAGTGGCTTCCACCGCGATTAGATATTTCTTGTTTTTTCTACTTCGTGATTTTGTGATCTCAATGTGACGATGTTTTGTTCATCGTCTTGGTGCGGTCTTGTTTGACTTCTTGTCTTGTTGCGGTGTCCTTTGACTCATACTAACATATTAGCTTCAGTCAAATTACATACTCAATCAATGACTAGATCGTCGCAGATCCAAATACATGTGTATTTTGGTCACTCTAATTTACTCACATTATTTGTAGTCATTTTCCCGTTTCATGCTATAATACTGGATATTGTGAACTTGTTCGTATATTCTTCTTTTTCCATTTTAGTGATGTTGATTTTGCATTTTTTTTATATGCTCTACCAATTTAAAAGAATGAATATAATTTCTTTTAGCAAAAAATAAGATTATACTCTCACAAGTTGTGGTCGTCTATAGAACCCATTTCCTATGTTAGCAGTTTTGCTAAGAGTATGGAATGAACCCTCAACCTCTTTATCACTATGGTTTTTAAACATCTCATCCCAACCATCAATCCAACTTTATATCTCATAAACTCGTACTAAAATATTATGTAAAAACGGATGGAGTGCAGTAAATGCTTGATAACATTTTTCTTTTTAGAAAACTGCTGTTCGTACATATTATAGGGCTGAAAAACACCAGTAAAATACCAAAATACCCCCTCTGCAGTTAACTGCCGCGGCAGTTAACTAGCGAGGAAAATGAAAACCCAGAATTATCATCATCATCATACATGTAACATGATGCTTCACCCCACCCTATGGCGCCATTACTCAATTCAACTCTAATTGCAACATTTTCTACCTTGTCCAATTTCGAAGAAGCAACAGTAAAAGGCACAGTTAAGGGCACGTTTAATGGTCTATTTTCTGCTCTATGAACATCAACAGTGAAGGTTTCTAACAAAGTTTTGAAACCATAGGCAAATGGTTTTGCTGTTGATGTAGTGGAAGAAGCCATGATTGTGGAAAAATGAGTAGATTTTTTGGTGAAACGGTTTGTGAAGATGATGGAATTGGAGTGTTTTGAATTGATGGTGAAAAGGGTATGAGGAGAACAGAGAAAACTGTGTAACAGTGATGATTTCATTTGCAATTGCAATTTCAACCCAGATGAATCCATTGAAACTGTGTATAGTGAATTTTTTTATCAATGATTTGTGAAGCAATCTATGTTAACATAACAACTGCCATTATTTAATTGTTTTTTATCTATGGTGTTGATTATTTACACATTGAATCCAAATGATGGTGCTTCAAACGTGCTATGATTTATGTTTGTCTTTTCTTTCTATATGATGATGATACGGTTTTCATTTTCCTCGGTAGTTAACTGTTGAGGTTTTTCTCGGCAGTTAACTGCAGCCGGTTTTATTTTTCCTCGGCAATTAACTGTAGAAGGGGTATTTTGGTATTTTACTGTGTTTTTCAGCCCTATAACATCTGTGTGAACAACAATTTTCTTCTTTTTATGTTGACAAAGTCAATTTTACATAGTTTGATTTTATTCCTTTACAAAAATTGAAGAAAGCTAGGGGACAAAGTCAATAACAACAAACGAGTCTAACTCAAAGGAATAAAATGACACAAATCAAATCACAAAGTTGACAAATTACGGGTCATTTCTTTCATTTTCGTGACATGTTTCTAGAATCGGCTCCTTTGTTTTTTATGCTGTCTTCATTGCTCTTTTGTCTTCAACATTATTACACACGCATATTTGTCAAATTTTAACACTTACGTTTATTATAATAATAATAATAATAATAATAATAATAATAATAAATATTATTATTATTATTATTATTATTATTAACCACAATATCTAAGCTCATGGGTGCATGAAATGATGAAATGGAGGAAGAACTTCGATGATAGAAATTTATGGCTCAAGCTTAAAGAAGTTTTACGATTCAACTTTAAAAACATATGTTGTATGGAAATAAATGTTGGGTTGCATATAGCTACCGTAGAAGTATGGTGAGTAGTATAGAGATGACAATATTACATTATATGAATGATCAACAAGTAAAAAATAGGATTAAGAATGAATGAATTCATTAGAGAGAAAAATGTAGTTAGTTTAGTCAAATAGTTCGAGAAAAAGTTTTTTAGAAAAAATAGTCCGAAAAAAAGGAAAATGAAAGAAGTTATAGTTGCACTCACTTCGGAATGAAATATAAGTAAAAGTGGTAGTTAAAAGTCGATGTATGTGGTAAAAAATCTAATCCAACATCAACTTTTCGACTAACATTTTTGCTTATATTTCATTTCGGAGAGAGTTAATTCCTATCTTCCCTTGCCGTTGAAGACAAACATATGCATATTCATCAAATATGTGAGTTAGAAACCCAATTGTTTTTTTTTTGGTGTCACGAAACAAACCTTTCTGGCCGTTTCCCTTTTTCCTCCAAAGAATTTAATGTGGACAATGACCATTTTAGCATCTCCTCATATCATGGTATCACTTGAACACATATTTTCTTGAACCTGGATTTCCCATCACCACTCACCTATCACCGCATGCATTTATGCGGTCAGAGAATACGTGACAGTCCAATCGAGATTGAACGGCCCAGATCTCAATCAAACAATCACAAATCTCCTAATTGTGTGAATGCTTGAGTTAAAGACTGCAGGGATTCATGAATAACTTGCTAGAATTAGTGCTCTTGCCACATCTATGCCTCTGGTATATTGCTGACACCAATTGGTTGTTTTTGTATGATATTATTAATAAGTGTAATATATTAGCAGTGCATAGCAAGTAATCTCAGTTTACTTTTCTATCTAAAATTATTTTCATAAAACTCATTCAGATTTTTATCAGAAGAAAACCCTAAGCAACTAAGACAACCAAATCTATAACCAAAACTATGATTTTTGTTGCTTAAAAGGGACAATATTTTATCTTTCATTATACCTATATAATTGTGTGATTATTTCTTCGGGTTAGAAGATATAATTAGCTACAAACCTATCTAAAGTATTGATATCACAAGCTTAATATCTAATATTGCTGATATGGCTTATGGAATGAAGTGTAGATTTTTAAGTGTGACAAGAAAAAAGGTGCAGAATTATGCATTTGAGTAAGGCGTGGCTGAAGATATGACAGATGCAAAAACAAATGCTGATTTCCCAATTGAAGCAGCTAACACTAGCAACTTTCAAAATTCTATCTGAGTGGTCTTGCAAATATACCAGTTCTAAAATAGCAGATTTTAACTACATGATGAAGCATAAAGGATGTACAATTCAAAATGAAATGGTCCCATCAAGCATCTTCTTGATCAGCCAAGTAGAGGCTTCAATCAGGCCCCGTCACCTTACACCTACACAATATAAAGTACACGATCTAATCAAAGTGTGGAATAATGAATGATTCCTTCTCCTATCCGCATTGCCACCCACCAGTGTTGTTAAGTAGAGGCTATAGGAGCACTATAGCATAACAGAATATGAACAGATTGCTATTGTTCCACAACACGCTAATTAGTACAAAATGTTGTCAAATAGCGGCTGTAGCGGCGCTATACTCTGCTATGTCGAGGAATTATTTTCACAATCAGTGATTGACAACACTGCCACCCACGTTAATAACTCAAGAGACAAAAAGCTACATTAAAAGCTACCGATTAGGCCTAAACATTGTTAATTAACTGATTACCTTGCAAGGATAAACTTTCCTTCTTTGTACTTCTGACTCTGCTCATAAGTAGCCTCCTAGAAACAAAATAAAATATATAAATACAGTAAACAAATAAATCACAAACCATGAGATTCAAGAACTGGTCCTTACATATTTCCACCCAACATTGGACCCACATGTAACACAGAATATGTCGACGACAGTGTGCATTCCTGTCATCATCATCCGTTCTTCTTTCTCTCCGATGGTGACATTCACACTGTCATAACATGGATTAAAAAGATGTCATTTCTAATGCCATCCAACAGTAGCAATTGCACGATTAGTACGTAAACGTACCGCAAACATATAGGTATTACAGTTTTTGGATAGAATAAGTATTAATTTTCATTTCTGTGCCAAAAGAGGAAGGAAAATACATTTATATTTTAGATGTAATCCTGATAACAAGTAACATACTAGCATGATCATGTATTTGGAAGAAGTTTTATACTCTGATATTCTATGCTAAATATTTAACACAATGGTGTTTGCAGTTCTACAATGGGTCCTGCTAATGTTTATGTTAATTTAGCAGTGAGAAAGTCAAATAACACTTACACTTTGTCAAAAAGATAAGCCTTTCCATCCCTGCAATAGAAAGTCTAAGAGAAAACGAGGGTTAGATTGTTAGCAGGTTCTGATTTTTAACATAATCAATTCAGATAACATTTACTTTTTAACCAAAAAAGTTTCAAATCAGGACATCCAATTCCAATTCATATTCAGATAACCACTGAAAAGACTGTAGTCCAAGAAATTCACGATTAATGAATTTTGAATACACTGACAGAGACAGAAACCCGGGTTTGAAACAAGTTCTGATGGGAATAGGGCCATTCGAATATGAATGAAAAATCAAATTAGGAAAAAATACCAAAGGTCAATAACTAACAAGTGTTTTAATATCGTCTATTTGAAAAAATCCTTCAAACATGACATCTTTACTGACATGCCCTATTTGCACAAATTACAAACTTCCTCAGGAAGAAGTAATCCGATATCATTATTGAATGAACAAAATCACCTGCGCAAGGAAACTTCTTTCTAAGAAACACCATCATTCGATCTGAACAAAAATAACACTATAATGACATTGTTGCAGTTATGAACTAGTGCACTCGCAAATGACGTAACTTGAAGCGACACTTCATTACTCCAATGACAATATAATTAATCAAACAGATGACCCTTCTATATCTGAAGATTTACATGATGACAGAATAAATTATCAAACCATCACAATAAGAAACAAGGACGGATACCAACAAGAAAAGTTCCAAATACAAGAACATGACGATGCCATATACATAAACACTAAAGAATCAAATAAATAAGTACTATTGAAAGCCGTAAGTAATATTGAGTTAAATGTGAATACATTGTCAGTGTAAATCAGTTTTACACCGACTTCCATTGAACCCTCTACTTTTCAATATCATGACCTCAGACCTCAGTACATTACTCTTACCATGATCAACAAGTAAAAGACATCACAAAAACCATAATTAATATCAAATTCATCAAGTTTGAGAGAATGAAAAATAAAAACCTTGGAAATGATATCATCAACAAGGGCAAAACGTGTCTGGCAATGTTTGCAGCTATAGAAGTTTCCTTCAAGATTAAGGTTTGCGAAAGCTCTTTCCATTTCTCCTTTTACACCAATCTATCAACTTGAAACCACAAAGAAAACAGTTAACATAAAAAAAATACCAACCCAGAAATGTTAATGAGAAAATAAAGAGAACCCAGATAGCATAATCCCCAAATAATCAATTTGGTAAAGTAAAAATACGATCTTGAAAGCATACAATGTAACGGAAATGCCGAGAAAAAGGGTTTGATGGCGTCAGTTACCGAGAGAGTGAAATATGTGAAGTTTCTTTCTGTTGCATATACTCTACACATGTCCTTGTGCCCCAAGACACCCTCTAATTTATGGACTATTCTATATTTGGGGCAAAGCTTTTTTTTTTTTTGTGGCCGGGGTTCGAACGCCGGACCTTGCATATATTATGTATTGTCCATGTCAGCTGAGCTAAGCTCACGAGGACTGGGGCAAAGCTTCTATAATTATAATGTTGTTTATTTGTTGAAATATCTATATATTATAATTAAGGTATTTGAGTTTGAAATTATAAAGTATATTTGTAGTATAAAATATTCTCATTGTTAAACTTATTATGTTTAATATAACAATAAAATTTTGCCAGGTACGGTTTATTAATATTTGCAACAGAAATATATTATATTATCATAAAACCTAAAATATTGGTTTTTTTTTTTATAAATTAGTTGTACGTTAATAATCAGTCTTTGAAATTGGTATCCACTGCACGATAACAAATGTTAGATTTTTATTGGGTGTATATGAATATAGTATGTGATGTTCGGATTCTATGATATCCGTGACAAGCACCGGGAACTAACATACTTAAGAAAATTAATAAAAAAATTATTATTTGAAATCAAATTAAAAGTTGATTTACTCCATCACACTTCACCACTGTCCACTACCATCCAAAATCCAAACCACTTGTTACTGATGTAACAATGGTTTCGTGGTGGTGTGATCGACTATCAAGGCTGCATCATCATGGTTTCGTGGTGGCGTGATGTAACCATGGTTTGATGTGGTGTATCTCGCATGAGGATTCATTGTAGCGTTTCTAGCATTTGGGTTCATTATTATTTTCTCCCTTTTAGGGGTTGTTCGCAACGCTTCTCCTCGTTCGTCTAATTCAATCTATCCTTTCCGATATGACTTTCGTTTGTTGTGTGGAACATGGTTTTAGTTGGTTCAAATTGCTTCATAATACGTCAAGAGTTTAAAGCGGAGCATCGTAATCTCTGCAGCCCACGCCACCACATTTAGTGGACTTCGATCGTTGGGATTCTAAGTTTCACGATCTAGACAGCCCACGCCACCAAATTGTGTGAATGCTTGAGTTAAAGACTGCAGGGATTCCATGAAATAACTTGCTAGAATTGGTGTTCATGCCACATCTATGCCTCTGGTATATTACAATATATCAATTGGTTGTTTTTGTATGATATTATTAGTAAGTGTAGTATATTTGCATTGTCACTGCATAACAAGTAATCGCAATTTATTTTTCTATCTTATAATTTTCATAAAATTCATTTAGATTTTTATCAGGAGAAAACCCTAAAAAGTTACCAAATATGCACTAAATTAATCGACGACTAAACACATATACCACTAGGACAACCAAATCTATAACCAAAACTTTGGGTTTTGTTGCTTAAAAGGGAGAGCATTTTATCTTTAATTATACTTATATAATTGTGATTATTTCTTCGAGTTAGAAGATATAGATGGCTACAAACCTAACTAAAGTATTGATAACACAAGCTTAATATCTAATATTGCTGACGTGGCTTATGGAATGAAGTGTAGATTTTTAAGTGTGACAAGACAAAAGGTGCAGAATTATGCATTTGAGTAAGGTGTGGCTGAAGATATGACAGATGCAAAAACAAATGCTGATTCCCAATTGAAGTAGCTAACACTAGCAATTTTCAAAATTCTATCTGAGTGGTCTTGCAAATATACCAGTTCCAAAATAGCAGATTTTAACTACATGATGAAGCATAAAGAATGTACAATTTAGAATGAAATGATCCTGAAGTAAGAAAATCAAGCATCTTCACTCTTCAGCATCTTCTTGATCAGGCGAGTAGAGGCTTCCATCAGGCCCCATCACCTTATACCTACACAGTATAAAGCACATAATCTAATCAAAATGTGGAATAATGAATGATTCCTACTCCTATCCGCATTGCCACCCACCAGTGCTGTTAAGTAGAGGCTATAGGAGTACTATAGCATAACAGAATATGAACATATTGTTCCACGATACACTAATTAGTACAAAATGTTGTCAAATAGCGGCTGTAGCGGCGCTATACTCTGCTATGTCGAGGAATTATATTTCGCGATCAGTGATTGACAACACTGCCACCCACATTAATAACTCGAGAGACAAAAAGCTACCGATTAGGCCTAAGCATTGTTAATTAACTGATTACCTTTCAAGGATAAACTTTCCTTCTTTGTACTTCTGACCCTTCTCATAAGCAGCCTCCTAAAAACAAAATAAAATATATAAATACAGGTAAACAAATAAACCACAAATCATGAGATTCAAGAACTGGTCCTTACATATTTCCACCCAACAATGGACCCACATGTAACACAGAATATGTCGAAGACAGTGTGCATTCCTGTGATCATCATCCGTTCTTCTTTCTCTCCAACGATGACATTCACACTGTCATAACATGGATTAAAGAGATGTTATCTGTAGGACTCATCTTACACAACCAAGTCTAAAGGTGGGATAGAGTTTCTAATGCCATCCAATAGTAGCAATTGCACGATTGGTACGTAAACATACCGCAAACATATCAGTATTATTTTTTATATAATAAGTATTAACTTTCATTTCAGTGCTATAAGAGGAGGGAAAAACATTATATTTTAGATGTAATCCTGATAACAAGTAACATACTAGCATGGTTATATATTTGGTACAAGTTTTTTACTCTGATATTCTAAGCTAAATATTTAACACAATGGTGTTTGCAGTTCTACAATGGCACCTACAAATGTTTATGTTAATTTGGCAGTGAGAAAGTCAAATAACACTTACACTTTGTCAAAAAGATAAGCCCTTCCGTACCTGCAATGGAAAGACTAAGAGAAAATGAGGGTTAGATTGTCAGCTGGTTCTGATTTTTAACGTACGCATGTAGTTTGCAAATGCCGTAATCAATTCAGAGAAATTTTACTTTTTAACCAAAAAAGTTTCAAATCAGGACATCCAATTCCGATTAATATTCAGATAACCACTGAAAAGACTGTAGTCCAAGAAATTCACAATTAATGAATTTTGAATACACTGACAGAGACAGAAACCAAAGTTTGAAACAAGTTCTGATGGGAATAGGGCCATTCGAATATGAATGAAAAGTCAAATTAGGAAAAAAGACCAAAGGTCAATAACTAACAAGTTTTTTTTTTTTTTTGAATCGGCAAAAATTTATTAACGCCGACCCCGCAAGACGCAAGGAACGGACGACCACAAAGAGCTACAAAAAAAGGTGCCGCATATAGACGGAACACCAAACACCAAAAGCCAAAAGAAGGCTACACACCACTTAAACACCAAAACAAAAGACAGTAAAAAGTTATGGGCGTGTAGTCCGCTATTCGGAGACGGAATACAAAACCATAGCTAAAACTATCCACCAAACCTCCCCAATGCGAACCAAAGATAGCCAAAAAACTCCCAGGCGCCCACCACCAAATCCCTCCCCAAACCAAGAAGGACCAGAACCTGCAGGCCTTCCCACAGACAGCAGCGCAGCTGTAGTGCCATAGCAGAACAGCAAAACAGCAGGTGCTGTCAAAAACCTGCGAACAGCCTCAACCCGCACAGTAGCAGAAAAACAGCAGGCAGAAGGCAGCCAAAAGCACACACCAGTCATCCAAAAAGAACCCCACCACTCAAGGCAGACGCATGAGGCACTCCCTAGGACTCCAACACCATTCGTAAAACATACATGGAGCCATATTAATTCCTTCCAAGGACCACCTCCAAGTCAACACCTTGATATCCTCGACAATTTCCCCCACCTCCGGATTCCGATTATTAAAAATCCTATCGTTTCTTGCTTTTCACAACACCCAAATCGTCGAATGCTAAATGAGTCTCAAACCCTTACGAATTTGCTTGTTCCGCTCAACACCACTCCAACACTCCCAAAAAACAAATAAATTGGGTGGAATTATAAGCATCCTCTCCCACCACCTCATAATACCAAGCCAAACCCTTCCGGCAACCTCACAATGAAGGAACAAATGAATTGACGTTTCGTCCACTCTTTCACACATGGAGCTATATTAACAAGTGTTTTAATATAGTCTATTTGAAAAAAAATCTTTCAAACATGACATCTTAAATTTTGTACATTTTTGTTTTGATTCTTATCTTTATTGACATGCCCTGTTTGTACTAATTACAATCTACCTCAGGAAGAAGTAAATGTATATCATTATTGAATGAATAAAATCATCTGCGCAAGGAAACATCTTTCTTGGAAACCCCATTATTCGATCTGAACAAAAAGAACACTATAATCAAATCGCTGCAATTATGAACTAGTACACTCGAACATGACAAAATTTCAAGCGACACTTTATTACTCCAATGCAAATATAGTTTAATCAAACAGATTATCCTTCTCTATCTGAAGATTTCCATGATGACAGAATAAATTATCGACCCAGCACAACAAGGAACAAGGACGGATACCAACAAGAAAAAGTTCCAAATACAAGAACATGACGATGCCATATACATAAACACTAGAGAATCAAATAAATAAGTACTATTGAAAGCTATAAGTAAATCATTAACAAGTATATGGAAATTAGGACTATATCAAAATAGACGCGAGAGTTACAGTAAATGAATGAACTCACGAGCCAAGATAGAATAGGATTGAAAGCATTATCGATTTAGTTAGGGAAGCACCTATTAAGGAAAAGATGGTAAAGACTCGTTGTAAGTGGTTTGGAGTTTGGACACACACGGAGAAGACAGATATAAATACTAAAAAGGAGGAAAAATTAGATAGAGGAAAACAAACCATTAAGAAGGATTTGAATGTAAGTGTTATGTTTCTAGGCATGATTAATGATAGAACTTCATGACATTATTTGATCCATACAATTGACTCCATTTAGTGTGAAAAGGCTATAATAATTATTACAGATGAAAGGTTATGCACCGTCAGTGCAAAGTTAGTTTATACTGACAACAAATCACAGCTTCCCAACACTTCAAATTTAAAACTAAAAAAGGTAGTTATGCAATTGTTTGATGTATTGGCAAATATTGGTTGGTTATCAGTGTAAAATAACTTTACCCTGACACTGCATGTCCTTCAGTCTCTAATTATTATGAGTTTAATGTGCATATATTGTCGGTGTAAATCAGTTTTACACCGACATCCATTGAACCCTCTACTTTTCCATATCATACAATTACTTTTAAAATGCAGACATAAAAGCGGGTGATGTGGTAAAACTGTGGGTTCTCATTCATTTTCATTTGATGTCAGTGTAAAACTAGTTTAAAACACTAACAGTGTATATCCTTATCCAATTGTTATAATATTGGAAATGTTTAACACACAAACAACTCCTCAATAGAAATGACACTACTCCATAAACCCGACATGACCCATTTTTCTTTTCACTCCGTACATCTCTCTTACCATTATCAACAAGTAAAAGACATCACAAAAAAGCACTTGTATCAAATACATCAAGTTCGAGAGAATGAAAAATAAAAACCTTGGAAATGATATCACCAACAAGGGCAAAATGTGTCTCGCAATGCTTGCAACTATAGAAGTTTCCTTCAAGATTGATCAAGAAAAGTCTTCCCATTTCTCCTTTTACACCAATCTATCAACTTGAAACCACAGAAAACAGCTAACATAAGAAAATCACCAACCCAGAAATGTTAACGAGAAAACAAAGAGAACCCAGATAGCATAATCCTCAAATAATCAATTTGGTAAAGTAAAAATACGATCTTGAAAACATGCAATGTAACGGAAATGCCAAAAAAAATAGGGGAAATGAAGAATGATGATAACGTGAAAATGAACGAGAAAAAGGTTTGATGGAGTTGGTTACCGAGAGAGTTGAATTTGCAAATGTTATGGGAAGTACACTTTGGCTGTGGGAATCATCACACTTTGGGAGTTTCTTTCTATTGCATATATACTACACATGTCCTTGTGCCCCAAGACACCCACTAATAACCATTCTATAAAGGAGTGAATACTTAAAAAACAAAATTAACAGCTTTTTACCCCGTCATTTGGGCGAATTTTGGTATATATCTCGTAAAAAAAACTTGATTCCCATTTAAAAACATTTTGGTATACCCCTAAGTCATTTAACTGGATTAATGAGCTGATGTGGCACGATGATGTGTTATTTTTTTTAGTTTTGATTTTTTTTTACTTCTACGTGGCATATATATCATTTATTCCTCAAAAACCATCAAAATTGATTATACCCCCTTTCATTTAACCTAAAACCTAGATCACAAAATCAGAAAGTGAAAAGAAGAAGAGTCGATTGATGCCATTAGAATGCGAACGTGACATGGAACTACTATTTTTTTTTACCATAGGTTATTAATTTTTTAGGACTTATTAACTTTTAGGTATAATTTTTTCTAGAATTTCTCGTCAATGTCCGGGTCAACAGTGGTCAAACCAATAACCCAGTAACCCAGTGTCTTAACTGGGTCGATTACCAGTCCAAATTTTAAAACACTGGTTCATCCCAACATAGCTTACACTAAGGAGGTAAATGCATAATAACTTCCGGATTGAAGTTAATGAATTACTTATTAGTACTTTCCCAAATTAAAATCCACATACATGGGTTATTCTGACTAATGTAATGAAACTTGAATCTAGTAAACAACTAACCTTTCAACAATTTGTAATTACTACTTAGCAAAGAAAATTATAAGTTAATATACATTGAGAATCTAAACCTAACATTCATCTAGATAACCATAAGAAATGGTTTCATCAGCCTTTTAGGCCTGAATTTGAGCGATGTCAATTACTGCATTAACTAAGAACTAACTAATTACATGATACTTCATTACTTTGCATAACCTGCTGTATATTGAGGAGATAGCTACAATGATATACATAATCAGAGAGAAAAATGAAATTTAAAATCAGAAGAGAATGGTAAATGAGTTTTAAGATCTCATCATTGAAACCCACTTGGGTTGGCCTAGTGGTATTGGCTTGGGACCTGGGAGTGTGCTTCTCCTCGAGGTCTCAGGTTCGATTCTCCCTAGTGCCAATTTCTTGTCTGTTCTGATTCACTTGAATATCCATTTGTTTCTATCACCATCCCAAGCACACTCGATGATCTTTCGAGAATAAAGCACGAGGTCTGAACCTTATGAAGATTTTAGATTTTCATTAAGCATTTGAATCGAACCGGATGCAACTAAAGAAACAGGACAAACAATAGTCTTTGAAACATAAACATGCATGACAACATCATGTGCGCATAAGTGGTGCTGAAACATCATAGCAGACAAACTTAGATGCCTATTCCCATACATTTTCTAGTGGGTCTAGAAATTGGTTATACTGCTAAAAAAAATCTTCATGACCTTCGAATGCAACAATAAACCCTTCCATGGGTTTCTTTTGTCCACGTTCATAGAAAAAAGTAGCTGACGATCATCAACAATCTGTCAAACACAAACAACTAGATATTAGTTGGATGAATTGGCAACAAACTAGAAGTAACCAAATGATAAGTGGAATGAGAAATATTCAATAACATGTGTATAAGTTGAAAAATATCACCTCTAAGAGAAAATCAACTGAATTCAGAGTAGCATATTTCCACTTTAAGAAACCTTCATGCGTGCGTCCCATCCCTGATCATAAACGTTGTTAGTAACAACCTCCATTCACTTCAGTAACAAACTCCATGTCATATATATAGTATAAGGATGTTTGCTATGGTACAGTTCATGATTCCGGTCAATCACTTCTTTCTCAAGCATCTTCCACCGTTGACACAAGCGACGCTACTCCAAGTTTGTACCATATTAACCATAAACTTGTTAATAAGGAAAAAGAAACACAAATTGTCGAGGTTAAAAAGTTAGAAGAAAAGCTATACAAACATTTGAGCTGAATACTATTTTTCATTTTAATTTAGTTTATTTTCTACGGACCTTCTAAGTTGTCTTGTCGATGATATGGGCTACAACCCAATCCAAAACAATGTTTAACTATATCAATATAAAAGTAAGTTGAATTATAAATTTATATATAAAAATCAATTATAGAATTGAGAGCTACAAATCCTAGATTTAAGTAGAACCAATTCTAGAGACAAAATTAATTATACTCAAAAGTAACCAAACATAACAAAATCAACTACACTCAACACAACTAAAATTAATTATGATCCATTTAAAAGTAAAACCAAATATTCACTAAATATATACCAATTTTCCATACCACATCAATTACACATTTACTTGAAAAACTAAATACTTAGTCTTCTTTTGAGGTCTTATTTTAGGTCTTTTTTTAAAATAAAAGAAAAAAAAGGTAGGTATTGGATTTTTCATTATGCATTTTATTTAGATTTAAATAATAGGAATGATATAAATCACACAATGTTTGAGCTTATGGTACGGGCACAAATGCATCACTTTTGTCTTTTAAACTTTTATAAACAAGATTCGACATTAGTCTTTTTTTATTCCAGTAGACACTACATGTAGAATTTTTATTGTTCAACCGTCAACGTGACCCTTTAGCTCTCAATGGATCGCTGGATTCCCTGTAATATGTGTTTACCCATGTAATGTTAATGGTTTTTTTGTGTACCCCTGTAAAAAAATTGTTTAGAACGTTGTGGATGATTGCTTGATGCCCTCATCAAGAGCGTCTCTATAGCATCAACATTCATTGAGAGCTAAAAGTTCATCCTCACATTAAGCACTACCATACATCATAGGGATTGGAAATGTGGTGCGCATATGAGTATTCATATGGTCTCGTATGACCACAAATCGGGTTTCCATATCACTCTTCTCCCACCTCTTTACTCTCTACCACTGTCCAACACTTATAACACTCGTAATATGCTTATAAACTCATACAAATGCATCTAAAATAGTAAAGTAAGACAACGAAATCCTTATACGAATGATGATGAGTAATTAAAATCGAGCTTTAAGAATAAGGAAAATAATAAACGTGGACTACTCGTAAGACATACAACAACAAAGTTAATATTTCATGTTACAAAATTTAACGGTTAAGTTTATACATCTACACAAGTCTTTTTTAGTTATTTTGCTGTGTAACCTTAATTTTTGACACACATACTAACATCCATGGTAGAACAGACATGTGAATCTACCTTGTTCATATACAAATCTTCGCCGCATGGTATACAAATAAATGTTGTGTCGGCTCAAAAACCCTTGTTATATAACAACATTCTAGGAATCTGACTCCATATTTGAGCCAAATACAGAAAAAGTGAAAAACCATCATCTGCTTCGCAACGTTTTATGCACTTTATCCTTGTTGATATGTAACTTAGATAGGTTGTTGTGAATGAATCGTGTGGGGTACATATGATTATGATATAATCATTTTATGTGTTGTAGTATATTTGTGTGTGGCAAAACATTCACCAAACATAATCTTTTTTTTATGTCAGTGTTGAAGGCTGCATAGACACCACTCTCATACAAAATAAAGATTATGTTTCTATCTGATACGATTTGACCAACCCGTATAGTTAGTTGTATCAAGAGTGATAAAAGAGATAAAGAAGAAGGGAAAAATGTCTAGGGTTACGATATTGATGGTCAAACACATATTTTCAAGTCATCATGTAACACAAGAAGTACCATTGAAAGAATGAAGTGTTGAGAGGAGATCTCTGTTTTGAAGAATATGAGTGATATTTCCATTCTAGGAGGGTGAGTGAGTATTATGTTGAAAATATTGGTTCAATTTATTAACCTTAATATGAAATAAAAAGAGTCGTTAGAGTGTTGAGAGAGGATCTCTTTGTTTTGAGAAATGTGAGTGAAGAAACGATGTTTAATACTAAATACCATTGTACATTATTTCCTATGGCCCGTTCATTTCCTTTGATGTAAAATTAAAGAAAAAATGTCAGATACTTATTAGTAAATCAAGGTTATTGGTGTGAATAAAATATTGTGTGCCTTTCCATCAAGAGAATAAATGTGATAGATACTTGGGAAACAAATATATTTTCAAAGCATCCTCTCCAAAAAATTATATACATTTTGAAATTTGAAAGCAAACTATTAAATTTAAGTTGTGTTTGATTTCATAGAAGTTATGAAGAGATAACTAGGTAAGAGAAAGTGTGAAAAGAGAGAAAGAGATGATAAATATAGTAAACTTGGGGTTTCATTTGGTATAAGAGAAAGAAAGAAGAAATTAATTTTACTTTCTAGTAGTTTAATTATTTGGATTAACGTAAAGTATTTATTTATTTGAAATTCTATTAAAATTAATTAATTTTGATATGTTATTTTTTTTTTGAGGAAATTTTTTGATATGTTATTAAAAGTATTTAATAAGTTAAAAGTATTTATTTAAATTTCTTCAAAATGTTTTTTCACACTATGTTTAACTCCACTTCAAGAAGGCTCGTAATTAATTCTTGAGGCGTAGAATTGATTTAACATGTTTGATTGATTTCAAGTAGAAATGATTTTGCCTCTAAAATTGATTTTTATACATAAATTTATAGTTGAACTCACTTTTAAAAGAAGGCTAATTATGGTTTTAGTCCCTGCAAATATGAATCGTTTTGGTTTTAGTCCTTGTAAAAAAAATTGTAGAAAAAGGTCCCTCCAAAGTATTTTTCTTTTAAAATAGCCCCTAGAGGGACTATTTTAAAAAACGAAATATTTTGCAGATACTTTTTTCTACAAAATGGGTTCAGTCATTATGTGCCATATATGCAAATCATCACAAAAGTGGGGCCATAGACTATTTTAAAAAACAAAATATTTTGCAGGGATCTTTTTCTACAATTTTTGTTACAGGAACTAAAACCAAAACGAGTCATATTTGCAGGGTCTAAAACCATATTTTAACCTTAAAAGAATGTATTCAAACCCAAATCATTTTACTTTCAACTCAATTTTATTCAGAATCAATCACTCAAAATCAATTCTTGTCTTTGCTCAACCAAACATATTGGTATATATATTCAATTAATCATGAGTGCTTATGTACTACATTCAAATAATAGAACATTGCAAAATTTTATGCAATAATTTTATAAAATAGTTACTTGATAGATAATAAATACAAAAATACATGAATGTAATAGAGGTTAAAAATTACAACCACTTCGCATTAACATATATAATATTCATGCTCATCTAACATAGGTGACACAAAAGTCATATTTTATACATGAAGAATGTGAGAGATATGCATATTTTGTTAAAATATACTTGTGGTTCATGCATGTATTTGGTGTTGTTTGTGATTGAAATACATGACATCAATTGTACTAAAAAAAAAGAGAAGAAATACATGACATCAAGAGTCATGTTTGAGAATGTGTCCTTCATCTAATATTCAAAATTGATTTTTTTTAATTTAAAATTAAGGCTAAAGTGCACTTTCCCCCACCATCACTTTCAAAAACTTGCAATTTTGACCCCCTAAGATTTAGCCCCATTGCAAATTTGATCATTTTAGTCAATTTTGACCTAGTCAACGTGTATGTGCCATGCCACACGTGTAATTTTCGAATTAAAAAATCCACATAATCATTTTTCTAAATTAAATAAAATTTAAAAAATCAGAAGAATTTTTTTTTAATTTAAACCTAAAAAAGTACATATTCATCATTCTTCATATTGATGTTCATGTCTTCAAATCCAACCCAGAAAAAAACTATGAAGATGAAGAGCATGAACAAAAACAAAACACAAATCCAGATCCATGAAACACAGTAATAACACAAACAAATTTTCTTATAAAAAAAAAAAAAACTAGTTAAATTACATAATGACAAAAAATGTGTCCAGAAAATGTGTCCAGAGCCATTAACAGTAAAAACTCAAACTAAAATCAAATCTCACTACACCTTCACCCAAATGCTAAGCCACTTCCAACATCAATCTCATGAGCTGTCAAGATCGGAAGCAAACCTTCACCATTACAATAATCAACAAATTAAAACAAAAAAGAGATAATAAAAGCAAACCTAGAAGTATCATTATTATGATTATGACTAATAACAATAGCATAATCACCAGAAGCTCTAGCAAAAACACCACAGTCACCAACACGACCCTCAGCAACTCAAAAAAGCTCCTTTTGTTTCTAGTAACGGAAGGGATGACAGAAAGTGACCCCCTCACTCCTTCACCACCGCTAATGAAACATCTCTCTCCATCTTTGTCTCTGAAACCCTTTCCTAAACCGATCCATCTTCCGCTCTCAAACCCTTTCCCAAAACATAAAAATCAATTAAAGAAAAAAATATTTTTTTTTCTTCATATTTTTTATATATTTCCTCAACCAAATAAAAATACGGTGAATAGATGAAGATGGGTTCAGAGAAACCTAAACCTACAACTTTAACCACCGTGCAACAACAAATTGAAAATGGGTTAAGAGAAAACCTAATTTTAGGATTGAGAGAAGACGAGAGGGTTATCAGAATATTCTAAAATTTCTAGGTTCTAAAATGTTGGGGTATGTAGGCATAAATTTTGGGTCAGGTATGTATGAAGAAGAGAAAAGAAAAAGAAAAGGAGATTTTTCAATGGACAGAGAAGAGAAAGAAGAAGGAAAAAAAACGGGGGGTTATGTGTTTATGGGTTTTACAATTTTGGTCTTTTTTTATTTTTTTTAATTCAATTAATACACAAGTGTCATTTTTCTTTTCTTAAAAATCAGTAATTACACATGTGGCATGCCACATAGGCGATCACTAGGTCAAAATTGACCAAAAGGATTAAATTTGAAAAGGGACTAAATCTTAGGGGCCAAAATTGTCATTTTTGTACTTAGGGGGGTCAAAATTGCAAGTTTTTGAAAGTTAGGGGGGTGCACTTTGGCCTAAAATTAATGATACATTGATCGTGTTTTTATGTTTTTTAACTAATAAAAAATGCATTCACCAAGACCAGATATGTTTCTAAGATGCATCACATTGTTAATTGATTCAAACAAAGTTTTGAATCAATTCACAACATTAAATGTTGTAACGATTAGTTTTTTTTCATATAATTTATATTCATATTTAATTCAGTTCAAAAATTATAACTTTGTTTGGAAGAGATTTTTTTTTTTTGGTACAAGTTTGGAAGAGATTTTTATAATATTCTAAACATTTCTATAAAATTTCTTTAAAAAAAATAAGGTTACGCAAGAGCCGACTTAATAGTATGGACCAAAAATAGTGATGGAATTTTCTTTTAAAACTAAAAGTCGAAGAATTTTTTTAGAGAAACTAAAAAAAAATTTGGTATTTCTTTCTTAGAGGAACCAAAAATAATGATGGTATATCTATTGATATCAAAAACATATCAAACCCTATTTTCTTTTCAATCTATAATATTAAATTATTTCTTTTTTTCAAAAAAAATTATATTATTTCTTTTGTTTCTCTCTAATTCGGGTTCTTATCGCCACACGTGTTTTTATGCCCATATCTATATCAAACTTCAACCATAAGCTTTTCTTAGCAAAACAATGAGAAAAATATGATTGAACATAGAAAAGGTGTTATAACCAAAACGCATAAAAGTTACATGCTACAGCTGCAAGCAAATATTATGGCATAGTAATTTGAAAGTATGTAACTTTTATGCGTTTTCAATATAGGAAATTGACTGATAAAGAAGAAGAAAGCCATCAATTTACAACTCAGAGCCGGCTCAAAGAGCAAGCAATCCAAGCTAGGGATACATGCCTTAATATTTTAGGGCAAAAAAAATGTCTAAAATATTCTTTTTTTAATCAAAAGGAAGATTAAAATAAATAAAAAGATAGAGATACAATGATTGGGGGGACATTAGACCTGACCCAGGTACAACCCAAATAAGGTTACAACAATATAAACCAGACCTAGTGGATCCACCTAACCTATCTTAACAAAAGTTCAGTAATCACGGGCGCAATCAAACAAGTCCGCGTACGGGAGCGAAACCAAGTTATAAAAAATGCGAAAAATGAACATTGCGAAGAACAATTAGGGTTTAAAGTTCGGCGAATGGATCGACCGCCAACACGGTATCAAATCTAAGTGCCAATAGCTCCCTGAACAATACTACAAGCATAAAAGCTCTTTCGAGCATGAAGTACCCGAGTGTCTTTGCAGATAAGACTACTTGAAACTTGCAAATCTCAACAGATCTGGAAACTTCAGAGAGTCAGAATAGTCAAGCCACCAAACACAACAAGTTTCATATACACGTGTAAGGACCCAGATGGAGGGATGAGTCCAAACATTAATTAGTGACCAGACTCTTTCGGGTTTATAATACCATATGCTTTCAGGTTTTTGAAACCAAACCACGCCAAAAGTCTTCAATCCCACCCAATCATTGATCACGAACAACACAAACATAAACAAAACGTACCAGTGACGGGGACGAACAACCGGTAACACAACAACAACACCACCAGCACCCCAAACAACAATTTAGTTAAAAAAAAAAATACAATATGAGTAACTAATTGTTAATGTATCTCTTTCTTAGTTGGTTAGAAAGAAGACCTCATATCTTACTTATCATGGGTTCAACTCTTAAACTCAACAAAGTTGATTTCTATATTTTAAAAGGCCTCATTGTAAATTTTGCTTTAAATCTATAAACGCATTGGACCGGTCCTTCACAAACTAGAAAACCTAAATTCAAAAGTGACAAATAATATGACACAAATAATATGGCAAAACGGTGTTGAGGACCATATCCATCTCGTATAACCGATTTGATCTTTGGTTTTTTTTTTTATTATTAAACCTTTGATTTTAAGGGAATGACTCTTGTAATCAAAAATTCGTTTGGGAGGTAAACAAAGTTTGATAAAAAAAATCACCCAAAAATTAAACTCGTTATGTGGTTATACGAGATGGTTCTGAATACGTTGTTTTGGTTCGAGGTTTGTATTGTGTGTTGCACCGCGTGTCCTGGCGTCGTTCTTGCATGGTGGACCTTGACTTGACCCATTAATTAGGCAATTATTGCTATGCTCCTAACGAGCCTTGATGTTGGATGACCTGTATGATAATTGGGTCGAACCTTTTGAGCTCGAACCATAGCATATTTTAACTACTTTTCAAAGCATGAGGAATGTTAAAAAAGGAAGAAGAAAATAAGAAGAGTGTTATGAACACTTTTTTTTAACATTCTCTTTAACATTCACTCTGTTATTGGACGAAACACATGCCAACCTTACTCTGAAAATTGATCTAACATAAAATTGTGAGACCTACATAGACTTCCTCCAATACAATAGCGAGTGTTAGAAAGAGTATTAGAGAGAGTTTTAGAAAGATAATGTCTCTAACATTTCTAAAAAAAATCTAAAACAAAGCATTTCTAAATAAATAATATTTCAGTTATTAACTAGTCCAAACTTTATCATCTCTATCACTAAATAGCAGTCTTCTTTTGCGGTCTTGTTTAAAAACAAAAGAAAAAAAGATACGTATCGGATTTTTTTATGCATTTTATTTAAATAATAGGACCATGTGTGAGCTTATGGTACGGGTCACAAATGCATGGCTCTTGTCTTTTATAAATTTTTTTTTCTCTTGTTCAAAACATTAGTCTTTTTTATTCTAGATTAGACACTAGATATAGTGTTTTTATTCTTCAACGTTAACCCACTCAACGTTCCATTAATATTAGTATTATTATTATTCTAACGGTTACATCTTACATCTTACTGTTGTTGCTGATCTGAATTAGATCACACACTCTCTCTGACTGGACTCTGTTCACAAGTCATGCTTGGAGTTTTTATTTAAAGATGAATATAAGGTGTTATTTTTTAAATTTGATTAAATATGTACTCAACATCTAATTATTTAATAATATGTAACCAAAAAAAACTATTTAATAATATTGTGATACTTTTGAAATTTTCTTGAATATGTATTCTTTCTTTTTTTTGACAAAATGTATTCAACATCTAGTTTGCGTACAAAAGTGCGAATTATTGTTGTGGAGTGCCCTTATAAAAATATCAATTTAAAAATTATAATTTTAGAGAAAATCAAAAAGATTTTTTTTTATATTAATTAAAGTAGCACCATTCTACAACGAATTTGCTATTTGAATTATACAAGTTGAATTTATAACAGCTCATGAATACTTTAAGAATAATATACTCATGAGAAAATAAAAAGATAAAAGGATTGTATTACTAATTTATCATCTAAGTTAATAATTTCATTAGTTACTTTGAACAACTTTTTATTTTAAAATATTGGTAAAATTATATACAAGAAGTAAAGCTTGAAAGAAGTACCATATTTTGATAGTTACTTTCCAATGGAAATTTCTATAAATATTAGTTTTTAGGAAATTTCTATAAAAAATTATTAGAAAGCTTCTTTAGATGTTTGTTATCTAAATTACTTTTTGTTTTTGAAGAAATCTAAATTACTTAGTTAATACATACTTTATCAAAATATAATTAATTTTGTTGTTGTTAATATGCATATTGTTGGTCCTTAAAGTGATGCGAGAGCAATGGTTGTTTCATCTTATAGTTCATCAAATTTCGGATGTGCAATTTAACAATCCAAAATGTTGCTCATAATATACGTCCCTTGAGCAGCTTTTAGAGTGTTACGTGAAAGAGTTTATCTTTATCATAGGTATATGTTTTCTCTAAAGTAGTATCAAAACCTTAAAAAAATAAATTAAAAAAGTTAGAGTGTACAAATGTTTATAATTTCGTTTTAAGGGGCATAATATTCTCCAGTGTTGCGTTTTTCTTTTTTAACTTTGTTTACCTCCCAAACGAATTTTGGATTACAAGAGTTATCCCCTTAAAATCAAAGGTTTAATAATAAAAAAGAAACTAAAGATCGAGTTCAATTTGATGAATGAGTTTCAATTAAAAACGATCACATTCATTAAAAACATCCAAATTCAAATTTTACTTGAAACAATGAAAATGTGTTTGGTTGAGCGGTGGTCAAACACCACAATGAGTTTAGAGTTTTCTCTATTGCGAGTTTTAGAAACTTCAATGTGAAGTTTCTACTCTATCGTAAATGTTTACCACAATAACAATTCAAGAATTTTCCAAACACTCGCTGAATCATTGTATCCTTTCATTTAAAAACCAAAGAGTTAACAAAGTTATTAAAAGTTGATAAAAAGAAAAAGTATATATGTCAATAATTTTTATTACTGGATGGCATAAACTATTTTCTCCTAACAAAAAAAAAGTATATGCCAATAATTAGTAATTAATAATAATCATTGATGAGAATATCTTCTCAAACCAAAACCGGCTATAGCAGGTAAAATCCACTCATTGTGGATATGGGTTGACTCTCATTAGCGGCAAAAGTGACTAAAAAGATTACCGGCTATTCCGGTCATATTTGGCTGTACTTGTAACCCTCTTTGTTTTGTTCCTAACCTTTGTCTCTTTGATTCTCTGCTTGCTGTGTCTTCGGTTCTTCTGCTTCGCTTGTTGAAGATCCTCTCTTCAACCTTTCATCCATTTTAAGGTGACCCTTTTTCTCTTTTTTCCTCTGCTTCAATATCTCTTTTGGAACTTTTTTATTTTTTCTTTGTTTTTTGTGTTTAAGGTTTATGCTTTTTTTAGGACATGAACAGTAAATAATGATGTTTGATGAGTTATGAGGAATAAATAACTAAAAAACTTGATTTTTTGTTTTTTTTGTTTTTTTTAAGGTTTATGTTTTTTTTGAAGACATGTAAGTTGTTAAGTTGTCAAGAGAAAATATGCTGAATTGTTGGTCAAATATCTGAATTGAGGATTATGTGATATTTGTTCATGTTGTTGATGATTATTAACACCCCCTTTTATGATTAATGATTATTACCTTGATATTATGTGATATGGAAAAATTGAAGGGAAATTCATTTGAAAGTTTGTGACTGGATTTGTATGAATTATGCTTGTTACTTAGGATTTAAATCACAGTCATGGTTTGGTCAAATCAAGAATTGTGTTCGAATGCGATTGATGTGACCTCAATGACGGTTGTATTATGGTCTCAGAGACTAAAAAACTTTTGTGTTGCGATTCAAATTGTGAAAACTGACTTTTTTTTTTGTTGGAAACCCTGGCTGTGACTACAAAAGACCTAAACTTGTGAAATTGATTTTGGTGGTTGACGATTTCTTTTGTAGATCGTCTTGGTACTAGAACGAAGACGATGACAAAGGGCAAGGGAACAGCAAAGACTTCAAGGGATGTTTTGAAACCAGTTGATGATCGGTTAGTTTCTATATCATCGCACTTTATGTTAACTGATATCGTAATATGGAGTGTTTAGTTTTTCATTTGACTTTGTATGATATTGGTTTGCTGGTGATTTACTTGCCATGTATAAAAGTGCTATCAATATCTGATTATAATAGATACTTTATAGTGGAAGTCAGAGGCTGATATTTTTTGGGACAGTTTGCCGTGGCCACCGCAAAAATTTATTCTTTTTAATAGATAGATATATACATTTAAGAAGTAATAAATGTGTCTATATTTTTTGCTTCGCATATTAACTGTGATTGTTAAGCCGCGTAGCTACAAGCAAAAGGCTTTTTAAAACACGATGTTGTGAGCTGGAGTCCTCCGTGGCACCTTTTTTTCGTATTTCTAATTTCTATTGTATTTTTATTCAAAATATGTTCTGGTCAGAATCTGAAGACTGGTGTATTGATGTGTAATAAATCGCTTATTGAGTAATAAATGTGTATATATTTTTTGTTTCGCATATTAACTACGATTGTTAAGCCGTGTAGTGCCAAGCGAAGGTTTTTTAAAACACGAGGTTGTGAGTTCGAGTCCTCCGAGGCACCTTTTTTTTTTCCTTCGTATTTCTAACTTCTATTGTATTTTTATTCTAAAAATGTTCTGGTCAAGATCTGAACCCCTCGCCTAGAAGGTAATATTCGAGCAAAATTAACCACTGCACCAATTAATGATTTGTAACAGTTGTTTGAAATAGTTTTCTATTCATTCTATGGCTTTTTCCCACCGCTAAAAAGTTATTCAAGCTCCGCCACCGGTGGAAGTAGTGTTACAGGAATGGTGTACTAATTGAACATATATATCTGTTGTTTACAGAAAAGTAGGAAAGAGAAAGGCTGCTGCTAAACCTGAGAAGGTGCCAAAGACTAAGAAGGAGAAGAAGGCCAAGAAAGACCCCAACAAACCAAAAAGACCTCCCAGCGCTTTCTTCGTCTTCCTGTTAGTATCTCTGTCTGCCACTTTCTGTTGTTATAGCTCCTTTTTAAAGTTTTCTAACTTATCTTCCATTCTTTTATAGCGAGGATTTCAGAAAGACTTTCAAGGCAGAGAACCCTAATGTGAAGGCCGTATCAGCTGTGAGTTTACATGTTGAATTGCTCCATTGTGTATCGTGATGTATCCTATTTTAATCCGTCTCTGAAAAATTTGGTGTACTTTGATTGTAGGTTGGAAAGGCTGGAGGAGAGAAATGGAAATCTTTGACTAAGGCTGTAAGCAATGCAATCTTTGATACATAGTGGCAGAATTTGAGTCTTTTTTAATATTCTACACCCTTCATTATGTCTGTTGATGCTTTCAAATATAAAATTTACAGTATTTTTGTAAGTAGAAGCAGTTTATCAACTGGAAGAATTTAGTACTTCTACTGAATTCGACTGTATTAACGTATTTGAAGTATTGACCTTGTTATATTGAAGAGGGGATTTATTCTGTTGAACAAGGGATTTATTCTGTCTTATTCTAACTCTCTTATTTCGAATAAAAAGGAAAAAGCTCCATATGAAGCCAAGGCTGCAAAAAGGAAAGTTGAGTATGAAAAGCTTATGAATGCTTATAATAACAAGGTAAGCATATCCTGTATTTCTAGTTCTGTTGTTTATATGCTTTGATTGTCGTGTTTATGTGCTTAACTTTCTTTAATGTTGATAGCCAAGTTCAGCGGACGATGACGAGGAGGAATCAGACAAGGACAAATCTGAAGTTAATAATGAAGATGAAGCAAGTGGAGAGGTAGTCTAAATTCTTTCATCTTCTTTTACTTTCATGAATTTTTAGCATCATAAGAAAAACACTTTGAATATTATGACGATTGCTGACAAAGGTGCTATATGGCTGTCCATCAAACTCTAAAATGGTACCGCTCACCTTACAAGCCAAATTTGTAAGAACAAATTAGGCTCAGTTCAAAACATAAGACGGTTCATTCTTCATATTCTACAGCCTCCATAATAGTTTATCTTCCCAAAAATTTAGACGACATGTTCCAAACTTTAGATGTGCATAAAATTTGTTTGCACATGTTTCTTTAAAATAAGAAAAACTATGAAAACAAACCTTCTTTTGGCATAAAATGTGTTTTATACCATCTCTCCTTGTTGTACAGGATGACCACCAAGATGACGAGGAAGAGGATGACGAGGACGAAGATGACGATGACGATGAATGAGATTTGTGTGCATAACTTGAAATATGACGTGTCATTGGTGGAGGGAGGTTTTTATGTATTTTCTAGTAGAGCAAATCATGGATATCTGTGTTGATTGAATATTTATCTCTTATTGCTGGTATGATATTTTGCCAGCCACTTGAACTTCCCTCAGTTGTTGGTTATTGTACACTTAAATTCTCCTTTGTGCATTGTGCCTCAAATGTGTTGGCTAAAGTATTATAAATTTCATTTTGATCGATGCTTTGGTATAATTGTATGTAGTGAAGTTGCCTACACATTATGTATGCACCAAACTTAGTTTGAGTAGTTTGTTGCATTTTTATCTCACTCTTTTTGTTGCTCGTTAAGGATTTAGCTCCTCCAAAATGAGTAGTTAATAAAGAAAGAAAATCAATTGTTGAAGACCTATTTTGGTCCTTCACAATTTTTGGACGTATCAATTTAGTCCTTGATGTCCCTAACATTTTCATATTGGGACTGTTTTGAGTTTTATTTTTGTGAGGGACCAAAATAAATCTTCATTCTTTTTATAACATTTTTATCCAAAAAAGTTGGATAAAAATGTTAAATAAATTTTGCTTTTTAATGTTAAATAAAGTTCAAGAAACTGAAGTCTGTCATAAATTATTTATCACCACCATACAATTCTTGGTTTCAATCCACAAAATGATTTTGCATCATCACCTCCATCAGATATGCAATACCAACATTTAAATGTTTAAATGTGTCTTATTGCAAAAAAGTTTTAGTGTGTCAATTATCTCTTCTAATTACATATTCCAACATTAAATTAAAAAAATCCTCGCCTATAAAAAGTAAAATACCACCACTACAAAATAAAAATTCATTTCAACAACGTAACGTGCGGCCGTGCGGGTCAAAGTCTAGTTAAATGGATTTTTAGTTTAGACTGAAATGTTACTGCTTCTAAGAACAAGAAAAACTTTTGGACTATGAACGCTCTAATTGAATTCCAATGAAATGAGTAATAAATTAAAAGGAATGCAATGACAATGCAACATGTATTTACAAATATAATCAAGTTTGAATGAGCTTCCACTAAGAGGCAACCACAAGTTGTGATGATACCATGTGAATATAGGGTCTAGCAACAAGAGGTAACTTTTCTATGTACATAAATAGTCTTTTCGAATTCTCCTTGTTGATTGAAGCAAGATCATCTATCTCACTGCTGCTCAAGTACATCCATAGGTCACCTGAGTTTACTCGTTTTAGACTGTCCCGACAGAAAGGGCAGGATTCGGATCTTGCATGCCTAAACCAACAGAAGGACAAAAAGAGAATTAGTAAAGTTGAAGAAACCGTCAACAAATCATATTTGCAACCGCATTTGTATAGGCAATATAACAGTTTTTGCAACGGCATCGCGACTACAATTGCGGCTGCACCACCACATTTTAGTACAATAACAAAGTTTGAAGCGTAACCGCAGCCTCAATTAGAATCATGTAAACAACTATTTTTTTTTTAAAACTAACTAAAAAGGTTGTTGAGGTTGGCCAGCATAACCACAGCTTCAATTTAGAATAATGCATACAACTGTTTTCTTTCAAACTAATTAAAAAGATTGTTCCTGCCGGCCTCAGGGGAGGCCACCAAGAGATCTTGGATAGGCTACGATACTATCTCAGAATTTGGGTTGGACCCAACTCAACCCTACAAAACGAACGCGTAAGGTGAGAGATGTCTCCCATCATCGGATTATATCTCATACAATATAGGATTCTTAAGAGCTACAAAATGCTACATCTCATTAAGAATCAACCTCTGACAATGTAACAAAATGAGCAACATTTTACAGCATGAGAAGGTCTCCAAAATGCAGATTCATGTTTAGCTCGAACACAAAGACCACAATAATACTTTAACTCATGATCGCAACAAGTATGACTTTATGACTCGCATTCGACCCTGTATTTTCCACTTCCATTTCATTGTTTAGCCTTATTATCATCAGAACTAATCTTCACCAAAAAAAGAGTAGTCACAAGAAACTCACCAATCTCGGTAGCATTTGATACACATTGAATGATTGCAATTGGGCAATACAACTATGCTGGTAATCTCCATGCAAATATCACACTCTTCTTCTTCTTTCTCTACGTCAATTTCAGAGCTCTTTCCTTTGTCTACCAATTCAATAGGCTTGTACTTAGTAGCACACAGATGTTTTTGTTTCCTATCCTCGACATCAGTGATTCCTCTGTGAAGTTGCAATAAAGAGGGAAACACCACACCTGTTAATAAAATAGACTTGTAAATGTAACCAAATTTGCATTGCGAAGTTAAACTTAAAAAAACTTAGATAAGAAAGCTATATTCAACAGCTTATACAAGAAACTATTGTTTAAAAAACCATAGTTTACCAAATTGATTTAATATATCTATTTATTTTTCATAAGTACCTGTTGAGAAATTTACCAAATTGACTCTTGGTAACACTTAACACTTACCATAAAACTCCTTCAAACTTGCTTTTCTTTCATGAATAGACATGGTTGTCTTTCCATCCTTATGTGCCTGCCAAGAACCAAACATGTACATCATTCACTAGCACGACAACATAATAATGTTGGTCGTGGTTTTGCACTATCATGTATAACAATTGATTATCTTATTAAAAACATTTCATAAAAGGAAAAGGAGATAGAAATATTAACATACTAAGACCATGTTTGGATAAACAACTTAATTAAGCGGCACTTCTCATACAAGGCTTATGTGTAAACCGTTTGTACTTTGTACATAAAAGCTAAAATAAAGTCGAACTGTTATCATATAAGCTATAAGCTATTTCGTAAGCTATCTTGATGAACTTGTGAAAATAAGTTGAAAACAACTTATGGATATGTTATAAGTTGTTTCCATAACCTCTTCCAAAGAGTCTCATAAATGCTTATACTAGTAGATAATCTCAAAAAAGTCATTCCAACATTCCAAACATGTCCAAAGTAAAGAGGTAGGGAAATCACCTTGTATATGAAAATTTTAAGCAATCCTAAGGCTCCGGCAAGGTGACAGTCGGTCCACTGAACCAAAAAAAGGAAGAAGTGTGCAGCTGGGCTGTAGGACAATCTCATTTGAAGGTAGGCACCATCCTGATCACTTGGATAATCCGAAGCTCTGGTTCAAAACATATTTGCCACAAAGATTAGTTAAGACAATGAATTTTTTTTAAATTACTTTTGGTAGAGAAATTTTAATTTCAATATTGTAACATTGAAGAAAACTAGTACTCTGGTATGTTTTTCAACAACCCCATTAAAAAAAAGTAAATTTCATTTATTAAATATAAGCGAAATGGGAAAAGTCTTTCAGTTTGGCTATTGCATTCTGGATTCATTGCAGTCAGAGAATCATTTACATATTTAACTTCGATAAATTGGGCGTAAAATACAAAGTGTGAATTGAGTAAATGCAAGAAATACAAATCATTCTGTTTCCTACAAAAGCACCGACCATTATACAAAAGAAACATAAAAAGGTGTTCTTCAGTTAACTCAGGGGTCCTCTTTACAACGAAAAGAATCGAAATTGCCATAAACTGTGGCATCCCTGCTACAACATTATGGAAAAACACCAAAGTATTGGAATGCCTGATCTCCTTTTTCCCCATCAAAACATGTCAAAAAGAGCTTCAATAGATTAGAGGGAAAAAAAGGCTATAGAAAATCCAGGCAAAGGGTTCCCTTTTTTTCCCATCCATTGATTTGATCCATATT
>Ga0315913_1000511_pt1 | contig 35371 bp, 15 predicted proteins | sample MpolsnodulesMG_FD_207736 | JGI IMG/M metagenome (GOLD analysis project Ga0315913, IMG submission 207736) | Medicago polymorpha root nodule microbial communities from Los Angeles, California, United States - small nodules | ecosystem: Host-associated > Plants > Roots > Nodule | place: USA...
TCAATAGATAAAATGGGCGAAGTCCATACATCTGAAAAAATTATTTCTAATGGATAAGACGATACAAGAGTGGATTCATGGAAAGGAAGTTTGTGACTTTTACTAATTTGGCATGAATTACAATCAGATTGCTGGAATTTATTTGTGCCTAAAGAAAAATGTTGGGAAATAAATTTGGAAATAGAGGATGATGGGTGTCCAAGCTTATGGTGCCATGATGTGGGGGAGTCTTTGCGAACGGAGTGAACAAATGGTGTGGGGGCAGACCATTGATAAAGTCCATCGACACATGAGCCTTTATGCGTTGTTTGGCTAGTCTGTAAGTCCTTCACATAAAAAAAAAAGTGGTAGAAAAAGAACAACAGAGTTGGTTTGTTTGGTAAGTTGGGAGACAAAAATAATTTGTTGTTTCATGGAGGGAACACACTGAACATTAGACAGGGATAAATCATTAATTAAAAGTGTTCCAGAGTGAGAGATGTTTAAACCTGAACCGTTGTCCATGAATAGTGAGTCAGGACCCGTGTAGGGATGATGGATTGCCATATTTGCAAGGTTATTTGTTATGTGATGTGATACTCCACTATCAACCAAAAAATTAGTTTGTGGGGGACCAGTAGTTGCAGTGTTGACCTGGGGCGAGTCACGAAGAGGTGGAAGGATACCAGGATGTTGTTGTATGAAGGTGCGGCACTGGGATAGAACATGTCCTTTGACATTACACCACTGACATTTCCCGAGGAAGAGTTTGCGATTTCTAAGGCGTTGATTTGATTGTGCAGGAAAGATGGGCAGGGTGTGGTTTGTTGTTGTTGCAGTTGGGTCTCGCCTGAGAATTCAAGGCGGTGAGTGGGGCAGGGGTCTGTTGCTGAACAACGGCGATTGAGAGTTCCTGGATGAGAAGCTTCTCAAGAAGGTCATCAAAGGTAATTGAGTTATCCCTTGCTTTCACTCCGTCAATGACATCGCGATAGCCGTCGTCGAGGCCGCGTAGGATATAATCAGTCATGTCTTCAATGGAGACAGGTGATCCAAGCGAGGCAAGGAGATCGCCCGTTTGCTTCAGGGAGTGCATATAGGTGGTGATGGATTAAGTACCTTTGGATGCTGTCCGGAGGCGCTCCTTTAGTTGCTTGAGATGGTTGTGAGAAGCCTTGGCATGGGTGTTCTTGAGGAGGGTCCAAAGACCGTGTGAGGTCTTTGTTTGGGACACCAGGGAGGCGACCTCAGTTGAGAGGGTGGTGAGGAAAGCGCCATAGATGAGGCGATCCTGTCGTCGCCATGTATGATAGGCAGGACTTTCTTTTATAACACATTCAAGTTCAATAATTAACTGAAGTCTCTAATTATGAAGACACATATTTACAACCGACTACAAAATTTTGTAGGTTCATTCTTCGAATATCACATTAAACTTTTTGAAGAATGCTATTCAAAGCTTCACCATTTTTCAAATATACGTTTTATTTCTTGGAACTTTGGAAGACCTTAATTAGAAGATAGCAGTTAAAAATCATGGATAATTAGCTTTGGCAATATAAATCGTTGTTTTCTTATAACATAGTAAGATATACAAGTTCGATAGGAATTGCCTAAATTAATAGGCAATTACTAGATACCAGCAGGACAGTGAGGTTATAATAAAACTGGATGCATTGAAAATAAAAACGGTATGGTAGCAGAGAAAATCACTAAAGGAGGAATCAAACCATAAACAACTCTGCTAATCTTAGCACAGAAATTCAAAATAACATTGGTAGCTGATACAATGACCGTAAAGGAAGAATCGTACCGCAAACAATTCGTGCTACTACTCTTAGCAATTAGCATAGAAAATTTTAAAATAATATATGCATCAATCAATCCAAGATTGCTTCAACATTTTATTCAGAAAAAAAAAAAAACATTCACATGGTAAAACCCCCCAAACAGTAATTGAACTGCAAGAGTATCATCTCAAGTTTAACTCTCATTCATGGTGACATATTCCATGACCAAGATGAACCAATTAATTCAAAACCAATAAACAACCAAATTAAGACTCAAGGCGAGACTTCACAATGAAATTCTGGTGACTAATAGGATTCATGACGACTGGAGGACCAGCAGTGCGAGGCCATGCATTAAACTTCTTGTCAGTCTCTTCTTGCCATGCCGGGTTTGAAGCTGTGGCACACACAGTACCTGAAGAAAGAATATGAAGTTACGCACAGCTGAAACAACAACAAAATGCAAATCGATCCCTATAGAGAAGCATAACTTACCTCCAAATATTTTTTGGTCTGAAACATAATAATCACAGACCCATGCAATTCCAAATGATCCAATTAAGGAAGCTATGATATACTTGCTCGACAAGATGAAAACTTAAACTGTATACAAACAAAAAATGAATAACTAACTCCATTTTAATAAATAAAGAAATTGACAAAAGGAGAGAAATATCCATCTCTATACAGAAAACAAATTATTAAACTGACGAAAATTTGTGACATCAACAATCAGGGCTCATTTTCAACAAAATCCCACACGAGCTAAAAGCATAATCCATAACCCATTACGCAACCAGTGTGGCAAGAAAACAAGATTCCTCTAATCCTATTAACTCCTGAACATAACAACTGAAATCTCTGATATTAAATCTCCATACTAGTGGCTAAATGCTAAATATCCTAACAAATAAAAACACAACAATATTAGATTCCGACCTATGAAGCACATATACTCCTCGGATTAGACGTGTCCCAATGTCGGAAACATATCATGTCCAACACCGACACATATGATTACATTAAATTATGTCATTTTCTCACATATGATTACATTGACTTATTTCATTTTCTCAAATTATTATGGGTGTCGATGTGTCCGTGCTACATAGATTCCAACACACACATGCAGAAATATAAAGAAGAGTTAAATGGTTATGTTCTATCGTCCAATTAAATCCCGCCGTTTCTATGCATCTTAATTTCAACTAAATCAGTTTTAAATTTAACATGTTAATATGAACAAACCATGGAATTTGAATGAATGAAAGTGTAAAAGGGGTTTGCACTCTCATTGTATATATCCATTTAACTAGGGATGTCAATGGGGCGGATCAGGGGCGGGGGATACTTCCCCGATCCCTGCCCAGCCAGTGAATCCGTTCCCTGTCCCCGATCCCCGTCACAGGGGAATATTTTCCCCGTCCCCACGGTTTTTTTTTTCTTCCAAATTTAAGCTTTGTCCAGTTCCTTTCTTGGTCAAGATAATGAAAGATTATAGTTTGGCATTTTATCAAACATATAGTGAACAATAAAAATAAAAAAAATAAAAAAACCAGAACTTAATACCCTTTTTTATACAATACGTACATCACTGCAAGATTAAAAAAAATTAGCAGAAAAATTCATAAAAAAATTCAACATAACTGCATAAATTAACTATAAGTTATAAGATTCACAACACATCATTATAACCTTAGCAGAAAAATTCACAAAAAATTAACAGAACAGGAGCAGAACTGCATCACTATATGTTATAAGATTCACAACACATCACTATAATTTTAACAGAAAACGGAAATTGGAACCCATGAACAATAGCTGAAATTGAATCAGAAATCGAACAATGAAACCAAATTTGTAAACCCTAATTTCATAAATTGAAGAAAAAAATGGAGAGAAAAAACGAACCTGGAAATTTTTGCTTTGTTGTTCTTCTCTTGAGGAAACTCTCGTTAGCTGAAACTTGCTAAACTTTGAAAGTGGAATACGTGAAGGCGTATATATATATAGCGCGTTGGTAAGAGATCCAACGGTTACCAGATACTATCCGTGTGCTTTCTCTGTTAGGATCTGACGGTTTGTCATGTGGCAAATTGTGTTTTCCGGTTTGAATTGACAGTTAAGATTCGATCTGAGCATCAGTTGCGGCCCGTTTTTTATAATTAGACATTTTAATTTTTTTTCAAGACATTTTAATTATTAAGTATCAAAATTGTTTTTTATAATTCATTAAATTTCATTTAGTCATTTTCGTTGCGACCGTCTAATGGGTTTTGTGTCACCGAAATCTTATGTACTTGAATAATAAAAGTTTGTTCATTATTAGCATCATCTCCAACATTCAAAGTACGGTTGAAGCATTCTCCATTTGTTTTCCTTCAATCTCGAACGGTGCATCCGTTGAGAGACTTATTGAATATGTGATCGTATTTCTGTTTCCGTGTTTCTCCAGTAACCAATATTTTTACGGGGATCGGGGAATCCGCGGGGCGGGGATACTTCCTAAGCCTCGTCCCCGCTACACGGGGGAGAAAATTCCTCGAAAATGGGTCCCTGAACGGGGAATCCCCGCGGGGACCCGCTCTGAAAATCCCCTTTGACACCTCTACATTTAACACACACTATATCCAAAATGTTAGCAGCAGGGGCATATTGCATACATCAAAGTAATAAAAGCAACAAACAATTAACATTAAACAACCCTGTATTGCATGTAGCAAACATTTATAGATCTTTCTAGAAACTGAAACATTAAGTAATACACCCACATGAGAACAAACTTTCACAAAAATTAAGAAACAACGAAGGGAATCAAAATTGCACAAAAAATCCAACGCAGAAATTGAATAACATAAATTCCAATATCAATTAAATACAGAATTGGCAAAATCAATTGAAGAATAATAACATCGATAGAAAAAATAAGCTATGAAGAAAATTATAACGAACATTAAGAAATGGAGCATATTCGTTCTTAACAGAGTCGAATCAATAGGGAAGAATAAAAAGCGTTTAAAACAGAAAGATAACCGAACTAACAGAGTTACATAATTGAAGAAAGATTCAGAATGCGTAAAGAGAAGATTGCTAGGGTTAGGGTTCGTACCTGAAGCTTGAGATCTGTTTGTTTTTTAGGTTTGACGAGATCTGTTTGTTTTGTGCAATTGAAGATGATTCAAGAGAAACGCGATTTTTTCTGGAGTAATGCTCTTTATCCATATGGTTTTGCTCATTCCAAGTGAAATTCCATTTTTACCCTTACGTAGGTTAACTCACGCAGCGTGAGTTAACTCACGCTCCGTTACTTAAGTCAGTTATCAGCAAAACAGCAGCACATAACCCCTCATTTCCAAACTTCCCAAAACACGAAATTTTCACCCCCAAATTCAAATTTCACCGTTCTTGCGCCATTCAAAGCCAAATTCGTCCACAACATTAAGTAAGTGATGATTATCCTACTTCTTTGCATTATTTTGGTTGAAATTTTCAAATTTTTGTAGAAATTGAACATTTTATGTTTTTTAAATTTTGCTTGCATGTTAGTTTTGATGATTGTTAGTGACGAATTAACGTAGGAATTGTTGTTTAGATGTTGTTTAGGGTACAATGTGGTAGTTTAGGGTTTAGAAATTGTAAGATTACATAGCTGTTTGAAAATTGCACACTACGTGTTCGGTAAAATGCCTCAATGATTTTTTTTTTGTTTTTTTGGATTCTGAATGATGTAGTTAGTTAGAATTATGTTTGTTAATGTTGATTATAGTTAATTTAACTGCAATGTGGTAGTTTAAGGATTCAAATGGCATTGTCGACATTATAGTGTTGTTGTTGTATTATTAAAGATGACACATGTGTTGCTGTCAAAATCATGTGCAAACGTGTTAAAGATTTTTTTGCTTTTTGTGCAGATATGTCTGAGCAGGAGAGGACTGACTGACTCAGGTTAGGGAGGTCTGCCCCTACTAGTAGTGCACGTAGGGAGAAGCAAGCACTACAACCTCCAGACGGTCGAGGTCGAGGGAGAGTGGGGGGCACGAGACTTGCTACTGTTGATGCTGCGGGGGGATCGACGTCACAGACGGGTCCATCCCAGATAGTCGACCCGACACAGTACCAGCATGAGCAGCATTATCAGGAGCAGCATTATCAGGAACAGCCTGTATTTCAGCCAGGTTATCAGTATCAGGAGAGGTATGAGTATCACCAGGGGTGTCAGGCTCAGTTTCACGAGGGGTATCAGCATGAGCAGCCTCCTCAGCAGTAGTATGTCGAGCCTCCTCAGCAGCAGCAAAATGCAGAGGCTGATATGGAGGATAAGGATGGGGGCTTTCCAGGGGGGCCTTACGGCTTGTCTCTTTTATCGGACTTCGGTAAACACGTGACATACAAACTTTGGAACGATAAAACAGTAAGTAAAATTGTTTTGTTTAATTTAATGATATTTTACTATTATGTCAAGTTTATTTTACGTAGAATATGTCATGTTTATTTAATTTAAGTATAATTTCGTGAAATGCTTATTTTACGTATTTAAGTATAATTGATTTATTTTTTACGTATTTAAGTATAATTGATTTATTTTTAACGTAGAATATTTATAGTTTATTATAATGTCAAGTTTATTTTACGTAGAATATTTATAGTTTATTATTATGTCAAGTTTATTTTACGTAGAAAATTTTATGTTTATTTAATTTAAGTATAATTACGTAGAATATGTCATGTTTATTTTACGTATTTAAGTATAATTGATTTATTTATTACGTAGAATATTTCTAGTTTATTATTTCATGTTTATTTTACTTATTTAATTTATTTTTTTGGTATTTCAGTTGCAAGCGGAGCGTAAGATGAGTGGTGTCTCGCACGGGAGGAAACTTAAGCTTTCTGTCTAGTCGCTTCCATTGCTGGTAGATGATAACCCTTGGTTCTGGGAACCAGTGGATAGATCCGGTCTAAGCCCCCTCCTTCTGACTGGGTACGATAGCATCTCCCATGAGTTAGTTTGAGCTATGGCTGAGAGATGACATCAGGAGACCAGCAGCTTCTATCTACCTGTTGGGGAGATGACTATCACACTGGATGATGTGGCTTGTCTACTAGGTATCCCCGTCACTGGACGGATAACTCAGGAGGATGATTTAGATCCTAACCATGGTGTAGAGGTGTTGGTGAATCGCTTATTGTTTCTGGTGGAGGAAGTGGTGGAGCAGTGAGTAATAATTCAGGTGCCTGTGTCACTTACACGGTCCTGAAAGAGCGTTATGAGCACCTGTTGAATAGGTGTAACCATTTGCTGGGGGAGGATTTATCAGAGGAGGAGGAGCAGGAGCTGAGTCATATTAGGCCCGCCTGTGTTAAGGCGTTTTTGTTGCTCTTGCTTGGTTACACCTTTTTTGCCGGCAAGAACAGTAAAACCATTAATCTGTTCTGGATGCTTGCGATTCGGGATTTGGATGACATAGGCACATGGTCATGGGGCAGGATGTGACTTGCTTTCTTGTATGAGCAACTGAATCTTACCTCCAGCTCACATGTTGGCTCTGTTGGTGGTTACATGAGCTTGCTTGTGGTAATATATTTTTTTCTTCTTTTTTTAAGTTAAACGTAAATGTATAGTTTCTATTATGACACTTGTGTGCTGATATAAATTTGTCTCTTTGTGTTTACAGGGATGGGTTATGGCTCACTTCAAACATGTGGTTCCGAGGTCGAGATATCAAGATTACGAACGGGAGAACCTGTATGTGGGTAGATGGAGACCTCAAATGGGGTTTGCTCATGCGGATCACTTCATAGGCTTGTTGGATTCGATGGAGCATTGTCATGTCACCTGGAGGCCGTACAAGCACCGACGAGACGTGACGCCTTTTCAGGACATGTGCTGGTACTTCAGATGGATCATGGCTGAGAAACAAAAGATGGTGCGTCACTTGCCCGAGCGGGTTCTGAGGCAGTACGGATATGTTCAGACCGTTCCCCGACCTCCTACTACGATTATGCCTCTTTCCCCAGCAGATGTGGCTATTGCCTTCTTGGAGTTTGCTTTGCATGTCGTTGCCCAGCAGCAGAGGGGTGACCAGGTCCCGGACGACGAACCTTGGTAGCATTCAGATAAGTACATTCGGTGGTTCTACCGTGTATCCCATCCTCTTATCGTCAACCCTGCTCCAGAGTCTGACATTGTCATGCAGAGACCTGTCTACCAGGATATTCTTGTTGACCAGGACTTGGCTAGACATCCTCTCAATCCATTGCAGGTCATTAGTAGCATGAGAGACAGAGTGGAGCATGCAATGGAGATTCCAGAGGTGGTTTCGAATTCAATCTTCTTCAGCATTTTGGAGGGCCTCCGGACCGAGTATAGCATGTTTGACCATCAGCAGGTTCCACGGAGGAGGTTTAGGAGTCATAGTCCACAGGAGCAACATTAGTGTCTTATTTTATGACTTGTTTTTATGACTTTTTGGATATTTGTAGTATTTTCCTGACATTTTGGTTGTACTATATTTACATTTGCGCGGTTGCACTTATTTATGACATTTACGTTAATTTTCGTTAAAATTGTGTTTCTAAATTATGATTGAATGAATGCATGTTCTCTAAATTATGAGTTTTGGTTGAATGAATGAATGGTTGTACCTATGTATGAACGAACGAAGGAACGAAGATAAACAGGGAACATGGCAGTAGCTACTGCTTGATTGTTGTGTGCGTACAGAACCAGCGTGAGTTAACTTACGCTAGTGTTAACACTAGCATGACTTAAATCATGTTGCGTGACTTAACTCACGTGGCTGTTTGCACTAGCGTAACTTAAGTTACGTAAGGGTAAAAATGAAATTTCACTTGGGAATGAGCAAAAACGTTTGGGTAAAGAGCAGTTCTCCTTTTCTGCTCCTAGAGAGCCAGGGATGTTTTTGGTATAAATTTAAAAATTATAGATATGGGCCAACCCACTCGGCCCAGTATCTATCTAATCCAGGTTGTTGCTATTTGCACCCATTTTGTATACTTTTGGTTGAAATTTATGGAGGGAGAAGTTAAGATAGAAATTAGTGTTATTCACTTAATTCACTAAGAAATTTTTCATATTCAAACTGAATAAGTGTATAAAATAGTACTTAATATAATGTATCTGAGTTTTGTCTATTCTTCCTATTACACCCCAAATGGACGAGTAGTCCATAAATTAACTTTTGGAACATGGATTAATGTGTTTTGAAAGTTAATATCTAGTTCAAAAAATGGGTGTTTCAAAAGGGGGAAGAAAACCAAATTTACAAAAAAATATTGGTGTACTAAAAAACAAATAGCAGTTCAAACATAACATGATTTTGGGATATCATATAAAATCGATTTTTTTATTTATTTTTATTTCAAATGTAACGATAGTACAATCACTAAACAATTAGCAAGGATTGTGATTGAAGTAACCTTTCCTGTTCTTGTTGTAAGACCTTTTGCCTTTCAGAAAGGGATCATTTGCCTCAATATATATTCATCTCCTTATCGATTAGCATCTGCTTGCAAAGATTCTGCAGCACGCACTTTAGCTTCAGCCTCCGTAAATTTATTTTCTGCTTCATCTGTCAATTGATGTGCTTCAGCTAATTTACTTTCAGCTGCAACCTTTGTTTCAGCACATTCCGTACGCATCTCATGCAAGGCCTTCTCAAGCTTCAAAAAGCAATAGAAAATACTATCTCAGTTTGAGAAAGAAAGAAAAAATTGGAAATAATTAAGAAGCTTACACTTCCTACGCATGCATCTTTGACGCCATCTTTGACGCCAATTGTCTTCTTCAAAGTTTTTTTAACCCCTGCTGATAAATTGGCTTAGTTGAAGACGAATGTTAACCCCTTATTTCATCATGCTGGTGAAAACAATATCACGTATCCTGTTGTTGTTCATGTACCACACATAGATCTAGCAGATAATAACGACAAAGATAGTGTTGTTTATCATCATGAGCAAGGGGAGGATCCAGACTTGTGGTACATGTAGGGCTAAATCTTCAAAGAAAAAATAATGCAAATTATATTAAAAATAAGAAAGAATATTGTTTGATATGATATGTTACAATGAAAATCTCGTCTCTTATCAATTTGTTGAAAATGAGTTAAAATGACATCATTGCTAATTGTTAAAAAAAAAAATTTATATAAGTTACAAGACGGTCATTTAGCACTGATCACCCATTATGTTACATACATACTGGCAAGGGAAAAGTCAACTTCAAAAATTTATAAAGCATAGCAAATGTGTTGCATTTATTTGTTTCCACAAGTTTTGCACAATGATCTGAAAGCCTTTTTAACTTAGCAAGTTTTTAGTCGGATCGAACATTTGCAATATAATTCATAAGTTGATGGCGTAACGCCACTTCCGAAACATCTATAAAATCATTTGGATACATCTTAGTCATCCTCAATAATTTGTTCACATCAAAAACTACAAATGAGTTTGCATAATTCAAACATGGAACACACTGTAAAATGGATAGTTTACTCATTTACTGAATTACTCTTTTGTGTTATAACTATTATAAAAAAAAATAGGGAAAAGGCATGTGGGGCTTTAGCCCCACATAGCCTACACATGCATCCGCCCCGATCATGAGATTCTAAAGGATAACTGCGATATAGAATCCTTGTTTTACTATATGGTATATCTAAAGATGGAATGTTATATATTTGGGTTCGTTCGAACTGCAAGTGTCCAAAGTATCTAGAATTGGTGTAATTTTAAATTGTGTTATCAATTTCTATAATATTAAATTCTTTTTGAATTTTAATCTTTGTTGTATTGTTGTTGAATGGTGTATTGTTGTTGAATTTTATGTTATGGTGTATTGTGTTGAATTATGAATGATGATATATTGTTGTTGAATTATGAATAATGAGTTAATTGTTGGGGAAAAAGATAGAGGTTGTTGAATTCTATTGTTGTTGAAATTGAAGAAATTTATGTTTGGTTTTATCAAATCTGTTTCAAAGGTTCTCGTGAGATTAACTCAGTTGATATAGACGATGCATAAAATATGCAAGGTTCGGGATTTAGACCCTGGCCATTACCAAAAAAAAAAAATGTTTCAAAGAACATATCAAGTTCTAACTCCCGATCCAATTCGAGATTTAATTCTTGATCTAGTAGTAAATGGAGTTCAAAGCATATTGGGTTTTATCTCTCTGATCATGGAGAATTAAGATCTGAGGGAAACAATTTTGACATTTTGAGAAGCCTTGTGAGCATTTAAAGGAACTCATAGAGCAAATTATCTCATATAAAATTGGTTTGTTACGTCATGGCAGTCTAGTCTTTTTAGTTAGATCCAACCCATAAGTATAGTTAGTTGAGTTTTATTTTGTTGAGAATAACTTACACATAATCATCCCGCTTAATTATATACGTACTTTTTTTTTTGAAAGAATAATTATATACGTACTTAACCCATTTGTTCTGCAAAATGAAATATGACTCATATCTACACACATCATGGATGATATTTTTTATACACTTCCATTGTTTGTACTCTCATCCATCCTTTTTATAAAACATCAACAAGACTTTTTTTTTCTTTCACTTTTAACTATAGCTTACTTTTATTTTGCATTTAGTTTCACGAATTCTTTCACTTTACAAATTCTCTCTATATCATTAAAAAAAATAGTGGAGATGATTCGTGAAACTAGGTATTTTCTCTTACTCTTATTTTATAGAATAGAAGTGCTTCTTAGATTTATGAAATATACTGCATTCCAGAACGTGTGGATTTTCTTTCTTTCAAAGAAAAAAAAAGTGTAGATTTAATTTTAGAGAAGTTAGAGTGAGTAAAAATTATTTGTAAAAGAAAATAAAGAATAGGTTCGTTGTGTGGATGAATTTTATAGGAGTCTTTTTATCCATTTGTTATAATATAAGGATAAGAGAGCCAAGTCTAGGGTTGTTAAAAATATCACATGCATCATGCATGCATAGCTTTGTATTTTTGTCGCATTTTTTGATATGATTTTTCTAGGGCTCGTTATTTTCAAATGTCTTACCGGATAGATTTTTAAAAAGAAGAAAACTATTCTTTGGATTGTCTTGATCTTTTCATTCTAATTATTCTGTCCACCAAGACAATAATTATTGGACAAGAAAATATTTTAAAGTTGATTTTGGTTGAAAAATATTTGTATATACTCAGAATGGAAACTTTAGTGATGAAAATGAATATATATATTAGATTAAACACGTATAGATTCTCATGGTAGTGAGTGTCAATTTCATCAAATAAACAAACTTTGGGGATTATATATGTCTTGTAATCTAGTCAAAAAAAATATATGTTTTTAATGCTTTTTAATTTCTTCCATACATAAAAAGACAGAATGCTTGCATAAGAAAGTCGTCGTCGTTTACTTGTCGTGGCCTGTGTAGACTTGAAGCCTTCAATCAAGTCTCATTTTTGTATTTATTTAATTCCATTGGCATTGTCATACTATTGTGACACTTATATTAAAAAATATATTTTCAAAAGGAGAAAACCAAATTCTTTGTTGGTATGCGTTGAATCTGTTTCTGAAATGGTTGCTCTTTTCAATGAATTATTCTTACAAACAACTTTACAGAATTTTTCTTTATATTACAATATATTTTCATTGAAGACTTTGTGTGGGTTGATGGGTATACTACTTTGGTATATGTTTGATGTTCAGTCTACACCGCTTTTTTTTCTCCTTGGTCGTGAGATTTTGAGTATTCCAAATCAACTGAAAAATTATTATCCTTGCTTCAAGAGAAACGTTAACGTTTATCTTTTGGACGATTAATGTTAAAGATGAAAATTATATATTGAAAATTGTTTCAGATTTAATTCATCTTTTGGTCAAACTTCAAATTATACCATGACTCTTTCCTTTTAGAACCGGAGGACTAACACAAAAAAAAAAATTAAATATCTTTGAAGAGTTAAATATTATGTTTCCTTAAAACCAGAGAGTTAACACAAGAAAAATAATTAACTATCCTTGAAGAGTTAAATATCATAAAGTTTAATTTTGATTGAATAATTATAACATCTCAATGAATTTGAAAATAGAACTTTAACATCAAAAAACCATAAGAATTATGATAATTTAAACGTGTTTCAAGATGTTTTGACCATAATTTCATCAACAACAAAAAATTATGCCAGAGTATTATTAAGAAAAGAAAAAAAATACAAAGAAAAATTGGGGAAACAAATGCATATACCCAATTAAGCAAGGAAAAGAGCTAGAAGGATACCAACTAAAGACTAAATGAAAGCTAACACAAAGAAGAGCTTTTTACATTGTCACTCTCTTATAAGATAGATTTTCTCACATATGTCTCCTCCGTTTCAATTCAATCACACAAAGTTCTTATAAAACATTAAATCAACAAAAAAAAATATAGAATCGAAATGTAAAGCATAAAGATGAAGAAACAAAGTGAATAATCAGAGACTTAAATACTAAGAATTTTGGAACGAATCCATCATACTATTGCAGTTTTTCTCATCACATTGTAGCTGCATGTTAAGTTTAAAGCTCTAAGAAGGAACTTTGTGTGCATATCATTTAAGTATTTTTCAATGTATTATGAATCCGTTGTATGTTATGAGTATTAAGTTATTATTTTATTTTTTTGAGCAAATGAGTATTAAGTTATAGAATTTAATTTATGTTTTTTTATGACTTGTGTTCCCAAGTAATCATATTCGAAATATTTGAGACGTGATCAGAAACAAAGTGAATAATCATCAGAGACTTCATGGAACGAATCAATCATATTGTTTCAGTTTTTCTCATCACATGATTGCAATCATATTCGAAGAAGACAAGTAATAACAAAATGTGTTTGGTATCGAAGATGTTAAGTTTAAAGCGTCAAGAAGGGACTTCGTGTGCGGATCATTTGAATATTTTCCAACGAATTATAAATGAGTTGTATGTTATGAGTATTAAGTTTTAGAGTTTAATTTATGTTTTTGATTACTCATGTGTTCCCTCTATTAAACGTGGATGTCTCTCTCACAATAACATTGTTATTTGGGGTGAGAAGTATTACAAATAAATTGAAAGATTTTAGATATTTTAAGGACTAGAAAAGTTATTCGAACAATCCAAAATTGGCTAACACTGTATTTTTATATAGTTGACTTTTTAATAATAATTTTTATATATATATCTTAATCACACTAACAATTGATTTTTGACGTATTTTTATACCATTGTCTCATATATTGTTAACTTTTTGTTGTTCAAATATCATTATTCTTTAGGGAACATATATTGTATTTGTATAATTAAGAGACTAAAGTGAAATGACGTAATAGTTTCAGAAGTAAATTACGTGATGGTTTATTCGAGGTAGTAACAAGGGGTTATTATAAAGATAAAATTTTAAAAAAGGTTTATAGATGTTGGCAACTAGTTGTCATTTTCTATGGATGTGGCGTAATAGAGAAGTGCATGGGGATGCTTGAGTTCGTCCCAGTTATCCATGGCGTAGTATTAAGGGTTGGATGTAGCAATATAAGCAAGCGGATAATACTGTTGTGGGTGGGCATACAAAGCATCGAGTGGAAGTTGATGTTATGTGGAAGAAACCAGAGGTCGATTGGGTTCGGTTGAATACATATGGAGCTAGTAAAAGAGATATTTCAGCTGGTAGTGGAGGGCTTTTTCAAAATGGTGAAGGGAAATAGATTAGTGGCTTTTCCCGTAACTTGGGTAGATGTAATGCGTATTTAGCAGAGCTTTGGGAAGTCTTTGATGGGCTCCGAATTGCTAAAGAAAGAGGTTTCACGAAGGTTGAGTTGACTCAAGCGTGGTGGTGCGTACCCTGCAGACAACTAAGGATGACAATGTTGTTGGTTGACGTCTCATTCAAGAAATTCGTTGATTTCTTGCTTTGGAGTGGGAATTGAAGATTTGCCATTCTTATCGTGAGGCGAATTGGTGTGCAGACGCTCTTGCAAACATGGGTTGTGAACATCAGGGGCGGACCTAGACTAGGCCCGGTGTGGCAAGTGTCACAATAGGCTAGACCCGTTTTTTTTTAGCTAAATGTTATATTATATAAATCAATCATTGTAAATTAATCACATGTGTATGGTGTACTCTAGTGGTAAAGGTGTGCCATATTTAGGTGGGGAACTTGGGTTTGATTCCTGTTTTGCCCATTTTAACTTTTCAACTATATTACTTTAACTAAAAATACCATAAAAAATGCATAATGCAAGGTTGAACTGGAGTACCTAAAGTTAATTCCAATAGTATGTAACACCATACCAACAATTGTTTTATGATAATTTTTGTGAGAAATAATATATATGCATTAAAGAAATTACCCCCTTGAAAAATTACCCATGACTCCGCCATTGATGCAGACCTCCTGCAAAAAATTGTGCCTCACTTGTTTTGTGAGGCCAGGTCCGCTCCTGGTGAGCATGCGCCTGGATTGCGTGTGTATGAACATTGTCCAGTCAGGCTAAGTTCTTTGTTGTTAGCTGATGTTATAGGGATAACGACCCCTAGAATCATCTTTGTTTAGTTTTCTCTTTTATCGGGTTAGTCCCCTTTGTTTCCCAAAAAGTTTATAAATAGTGATAACTTGTATCTTATATGGATAAATGATCCAACAATTTGAGTTGCGCTTAACTTATTACTACAAGATCAAATTGTAAAGTGAGACACATATCCCTTGTAAGCTCATTCTTACATCATAGTACATCATTATATGAAACTCTTAACACGCTTTTTTTTCTTTTTTAATGATAAATATTAATAATTAATTGTTAGTATTACTCATAACGAAAATCTTAAGTGTGATTAAAGTAATAAGACGATGAGTTATCCAAAATATCTTGTATAGATTTTAGTATCATTTTTTTATATTTAGTCTAAATTGTTCCTTACAAAAATAATTTTGTCGGATTAATCGGTTAGGCTCATGTTTTCACGCACATCAAGCCCAATAATGATAAGTGTCAAATATTATATTGGAAAGAAAGAAAAAAAAACATGTTGAAAAAATATAAGCTTTGAACCCTCACCTTATACGTTAGTTTTCAAAAGATAAATATTACTTCTAATCTAAAACTCAAGACTAGCAAAGAAATTCATAACCAAAAAATTAGTACTTCATAATTAATTTATGTCTAAGTAAATGAAAAAAAGGTACAACAATTTCTAATAAAACATGTAAGGTAAAAAAAATCCTAATCAAAAGTGAACTCTTTAATTATACCACCTAGTATGCAAGCAAAGATATGTTATTGCGTTTGGATCATTCCATAGAACATAGACTCCTCAAAAGTAAAATCTTCTTGAATCGTTGTTTGTTGGTGGCAACCTTCATAATCAGAAGCCAAAGGTGAGTGAATCAAAGAACTCATATCTCCCCAACTACTGCTTTCTGTCGAAGTCGAGATCGATCCATCTAGTTGTTGCTGGTTCACATAGGTCAACCCTGCAGAGTTTATGTTGTTCATTGTAGAAGGACAATACAATTGATCTTGTGGGAAGTAAATGTCACATGGATATTGACAATTATTGTTTGCATTTACTGGCTGCAGTTGACGATTATCATAGAATTCAACTTCCTTGAGGTTATAGTCTTGGATGGAAGAAGGATTTGTTGCTGGAATATTGGGAAAGGAATTGTGCTGTGTTGGCCAATAATTTGGAGTTTGGCTGATAAACCCAATAGGCCATACCAAATTTCCACTCTCTCTTTTGATCTCTTGATTTTGGTTGAAAACTCGGCAAGCTTGAGATTGTTGCTCCTTCCTTTGCTTTGTTAAAAGTTTCTTCTTCAACTTTGTGTTCCAATAGTTCTTTATATCATTATCTGTTCGTCCTGGTAATTGCGCTGCTATAATGGACCACCTGCACGTATGAGAATGTAATGATCCATAATGAGCTATCGTCGAGGTAAAAATTAACCATTTATGTTAAATTTGTTGGTGTTATGATTTAAGCTCACGAACATGGAGTCTAACCAAAAAGACTTAACATGTATCGTAAGAGAGTACTATGACTTAATTATTACATTAAAAAAAAATTATCTACTCGATATAAGACTCGTATGAGCTAGCAAGGGAGACTTATAGGAGACTATTTGCTAATCAATAATGAATTTAATTAATCAGTAATAGTAATTACCTGCTTCCAATATTAACATAGAGGCTGCAAATAATGTTGTCTTCTTCTTCGGAGAAACTCCCATGTTTAAGGTTCGGACGAAGATAATTTAGCCATCTTAGACGACAACTTTTTCCACACCTTTTGAGGCCTACTACACCGCACCAAAAATGAAATTAATTCTTCAAAAACTTAAAAAAAAATCGGTTCTTAAACCAGATATATTTCTGTGGTTATTTTAAAAAGCTAAAAGTAGATTAAAATAAAGAAAAATAACATAAACCTAAGGAAAAAATGTCAGAATATAACTGTGTTAATTATTTTTATAACAACAATACCTATTTTCTTTGGTAGGGCTATCCAGTTACCACCTGTACCATGTTGTTGGATATAAGCTTTGAGTTTGGAATCTTCTTCAGGTGACCATGGACCTCTCTTGACATTGGCTTTGTCACAACAAGGAGCTCTCCCCATGTTGTTTTAGTTTCTTCCTATATGCTTTCTGTGTCACAACAATAATGATTATTGGAGGAGGAATGGAGAGAAGGATATTTATAAACAAATGGAGTAAGGTATTGCCTGGAGAAAGAAGAAAAAGTGGAAAACATTATATGGGGTGGGTTTGATGAAGGAATTCCAACTTTTCCCCATATTTTATGTTTTGTTTTTAACTCTTTCCTTGTTCTAATAAAGTATTGCATGTATTTATTTTTGGTTAACATGTATTTTTTTTTTAAAGAAGCTAAAATGGATTATATTACTAAAAGCATCAAGATTTCATTTTTGGTTAACATGTGTATTTCATTATTTTTACTAAGGTTAATAGTGTTTTTCACCCCTGTGATATAGGCTATTTTCGATTTTCGCCTTTATAAAATTTTCGGTTTAATTTGCATTCTTGTAAAAAAAAAAAAAATTCCGGAAAACACCCCTCTCCATATGACTATGCATATTTGCTAACGTGGTACACTGTGTGGCATGCTAACTGTGCATATATGCTTATCTGGCGTGCTGATTGTATAATTTTTTTTTTTGAAGGGTACACGTGGCATTTGTGCCTTTTTTTTTTAAAGAAATTATAATATAAATTTGTTTATATTAATTTAAAAAATTTGCAAATAAAAAAATTCAGGATTTTTTTTATTTACGGAATTTTTTTTTAAATTCAGGATTTTTTTTTATTACGATTTTTTTTTCCAAATTTTATATTTTTTGATATAAACATTAAGATTTTATATTTAGAATTTTTTTTCCAAAAAGTTAAAAAATATCAAAAATTATATTCAGATTTTTTTTCAAAATTTTTTAAAACAAAAACAAATTGTTTTTTCTTTCTAAAATTCAGAAAAAACATTCAGTTTTTTTTAAAAAATTCAGATTTTTTTCTCAAAAATTTTGAAATAAAAAAATCAGTTTTTTTATTTTAGAATTTTTTTCTAAAATCAGAAAAAACATTCAGTATTTTTCGAAATTAAAAAAATTTGGATCTTTTACGAAATTAAGAAGATTATTAAAAATTCTGGAACTTATTTTTCAAAATAAAAAACAGGTCAGATTTTCTACCAATAAAGAATTCTAGAAAAAATTCTTTGTAAATAAAAAAAATTAAAATTTATATCATATTTTGTTAGAATTGAAAATTCTGAAAATTTAAAAATATTTTTACTGAATTTTTTAAAAATAAAAATGATTTTTTTCTAATTTTTATTTTTGAAAATTAATTTTCATATTTTTAAAATTTTGTATTCTTAAATTAATATAAATGAATATATATTGAAAAATAAAAAATTAAATTTTTTAATTTCGTAAAAAAAAGTGATTTTTTTTCTAAAATTTTAATTTCAGATTTTCCAGGATTTTTTTTTGTAGAAAAAAATTTAAAACTATATTTTTATGACTTTTTTAAAATTCCGAATTTGTTTTTTCTAAATTTAACTATTTTTATTTTGAAAATTAAACTCCAGAACCTTTAAAAAAAATCGAAAAAAAAACCGAATATTTTTTCTGATTTTTTTAATATTTGATTTTTTTCGATTTTTAAAAAAATCTGAATATTTTTCAGATTTTTTGGTTTTTGAAAATTAATTTTCAGATATTTTAAAAAATAAAATATGATGTGGATAATTACAAATAAATAAAAAAATAAAAACCAAGTCAGCGCCACATATGCGCATTTGGTGAGTTGGATGGAGGAGGGGTGTTTTCCGGAAGAAAAAAAAAGTTTCACAAGGATGCAAATTAAACCTAAAATTTTATAGGGGCGAAAATAAAAAATGACCTATATTACAGGAGTGAAAAGCACTATTAACCGTTTTTACTAATATGAATACAACAATGTATTTCATGATGAATAGTAAGTAGTACTCTGCTTGCATGAAATTATACAATTTGTTTCGCAGTCTATTATATGAATTGAATTTTTAAATGTTTATAGTTTGACTTTATAATAAAGCTTAGTCAAAACTAGCAAGTAATAAACCTAATTTGATATTGAACATCATATTTCTTAACGAAAAACATATTTCTTATATATACTAGCGTTTTTCCAGTATGTCCGCTTTTTTTGTTGCACTAATGTGTATAAATTACGAACAATAATAGTTTTTATGAAATTTTGATTTTGATTAAAAGTATAGGTATTGATATTTTACACTTTCATATTATAATAAACTATATTTATCTTTTTCAATGACACTAACATATAATATAAATATTTATCTTTTTTAATGACACCAACAATATAACATTCTTACAGACAAACGAATGTAAGGATATAGTTGGAAGTGTAAAAGACACCCCAAAACCATGTATTCCTCGTGTATATATTATAGATTTCATAAAATTATTGTTCATTTTGGAGGAGTTAACTTTAACACTTATTCTTTTAGCTCTTAAAAAACACTTATAATTTTTAATCAATGTAATGTTGGTCAAGTAGACTGGGAAAATTAGGGTTCATCGTCCTAATGGAATCGTCCTTATTGAAAGGCTAAACACCGAGATATAATTAAAATCATACTACCTTTTTTATGAAAGACTACCTTTTTTAAAATATTTTGGATTAAAAAGAGACCGAAGACTTAAGTCCTTTAAAAGTGAATAAAAAAACCTGAATCTTATGCTGAGTAGGTATGTTTTCCTGATTGTCTTTTTTGACAACTATAATATATCTATTCCATTTGTGTATATGCTCTTCATTTTCTTCTTAGGTCTCCTTCGTATATACTTTATTTTTTGTTGATAAAAATTCTCTTTATAATATTCTTTATCAAAATACTCTAGCACCTTCTTCTTCAAGATTTGGTGGTTAATTTATGACACGTTCTGTGTGAGAGTAACATTGTAACCGATTTTTTGGCTAAAAATAATGCTCTGAGTGATAGTAGTCTTGTTATTTTTCTTGAAGTCCTCCTGATATAGCGTATCTCTTATTAGTGGGTGCCGTGGATTTGATCTTTTTTTGTTATTTGTTTTTTCCTTTTTGTAACAAAAATAAATAAATACTCGAATGGTAATGGTATTGTGATGTAAATATGTGTACGGAGTAGTTCTTGTTCTTGTAATAGTCAATGTTAATATTACAAATATTGTCAAAATTGTTTAATCTATCCTTGTATAATTTCGTTATGGTTGGTAACCTAATATGATCACTAGCTAGTATGTTCCCCAGCTTGAAACATGCACGGGATTAGTAATTTTTTCTTGCTTAAAAAAATCATTTATATTTTTAAATCTAACTCTGAAGTAATTTATATAAAAACAGTTAAGAATTATATTTAAAAAAAAATCTCAATTGTCATGGTGGCCATTGAGATGGTTCAAGATAGAGGTTGCAGGTTTCTTTAGTTGGAATGAGATTCTATGTTGATTGTTCAAGCTTTTTTCAATCATTTAATTGTTCGTTATCATTAGAAGTTTTTATTTCCGGATATCTCATTCACACACACAGAAGATAACAATTGTGCGTTAGCTAATATGGGCTTTCTTTTTAATGAGGTTATTTGGTTAGATTTTTTTGCCAATTCTACTGTGTTATTTAAAGAATTCTACTCTTCCCCAACACATTTCGCTCCCACCCAGCTGAAAGGGTAAAGATCATCTCTATTTGGTATAATAAATAGAGGATGCAATTTGAAGAGAGATGGACACATAAAATAGAGAGTGGGTCCTACTATTATGTGGGTCCCACCATCATTAATTAATTTTTAGTTTTTCGAATTTTTGTGTGTCTATATCTCTCCAAATGGATGAAATGGAGAGAATAATAAATGGAGAGAATCTTAACTCCAGCTGAAAATACTATAATGCCCATATGTTAGTTAACTAACGCAAGTGCAAAAGTTTGCGCAAGTTAAGTCACTCTGCATGAGTTAAGTCACGCAGAGTGAACTCACTTTTTTTAATTTATTTACTATATTCTAATTTATTTATTTACTTTATTCTAATTTACTTTTTCACTTTATTCTAATTTATTTGTTCATTTTATTCTAATGTATTTATTTTCTAAATTATTTTTTCACTTTATTCTGATTTATTTACTTTATTCAAATTAATTTATTTACGTTATTCTAATTTATTTATTTACTTTATTCAAATTAATTTATGCACTTAAAATAAATATTTATTCAAATTATTCATTAAATAATTGATACATATAACAAAATTCATTAAATAAAAAATTAGAAGATAAAAGCAAATATAAATAAAAAAGAAATTAACAAAATTAATACATATAACAACATCTCATTTTATTAATAGAATTTATACAATAATTGATACATTTATTCGAATTCACTAAATAATCTACTTATTTTCTTTTTACCCTCGTGGGGTAAAAAGTTCTTTTTGCCCTCTTGGTGTAAAAAGTGAGGAGTCTTCTTGGGGCAAAATAGTGATCAACCATCTTGGAAGAAACGACATCATCAACTTGGGATAAATTTAAATATGGTTCTTTTTATTCCCAAGAAGATTCTTTTTACCCACAGTAAAAAGTTTTTGGGTAAAAAGATGCAAATTTAATTTTACCCCAAATGTTGATCTTTTTTTCCCCAAGCGGACTAGCCACTATTTTGCCCCAAGAAGTCTGCTCACTTTTGACCCCAAAAGAATATTGAAAAAAAAACAAGAAGAAGAGAAATAGAGGGAGAGAGTGAGGATGGAGAGAAAGTGATATGGTGTGAGAAAATAGGGAGGTATAGAGGGATATTTATAGGTGGGAATGGTAGTATAGGTTATAAATACCGTTAATGTGGTCAAAAAACGTGTAACATTTGGTAAAAAAAACGTGTGGATTGAATGTTGAATAACTGACTAAAGTCCAAAAAAACGTTTGTTCTTCAGTTCTAACCACCGGCCAACGTGCGTGAGTTAACTCGCGCACAAGGCAGTGGTGCGTGACTTAAGTCACGCAGAACATATAAGGTGTGTTAGTTAAGTCACGCAGCGTGACAACTTAACTAACGCATGGGCATTATTGTCTTTTTCAGCTGCGTGCGAGCGAAAAGTGAAAAGGAAAGAGCAGAATTCTTATTTAAATTAGGTTTTTAATATCAATCATCTATTTTAATCTAAAGGTTGGTAATTATTTTTCTCATTCTCATATAAAAAAAGCATTATTGCAGGATAAAAAAAGACATTCTCATATTATTCTTTACGGTTATACGGTTAACAATTATCGTTGATTTCAAACACACACATATATTTTAGACGTGAGCGTGTGTATTGAAGTTGTTTGAAGTTTCACATTGCTCATGTTCTCGGGTTGTTAAATCTATAAATATGTTTTATGATTAATTCAAGTATCGGTTTCACATCATTTAAAACTAATTACCAGATAATTAACCAGAACATTATATTTTATGATTATTTCTTTTATTTCATATCATATTGATAGTGTTATCTTAGAAAAAAACATGTTGTAATATTTTTTTAAATTATTATATAATTTTTAATAATTGTAACTTATGTACTTATTTTAATAGTATCACAAATATGTAATGTTTGAGAAAATTGTTAAATATCAACCAAATTAAACCAAACCTTCTTCATCGATTTGGTTTGGTTTGGATTTCATGAGAAAAGATTTAAAAATCAAACCAAACTATTTTTTCATGGTTCAATTTTATTTTCTGTCAAAAACTAAATCAAATCAATTCATTACACCTTTATTTTTTTTAGGGGATGTTACACCTCTTCTTTATTTATACTACATTTTTATTTATTTGTGTAAACTTTTTTTTTAACAAGAAAAAATGAATTATATTAATACAGACGGTGTAATTGTTACAGCACAAGGTGTGCCAAAACAATCACGGAAAAGTCAAAGTCCAATCAAGATTACAACCAAGTCAGGCAATGCCCAAACATGAAAGCGGGTTCGACCACCAAGTATGAATACCAAAGCTAAATACAACATTTCTAACTTTTAACCACCACAAAGAAGATGATTTGACTTTATCTAACATATATGGTAAAGAGATTTGTCTATTTCTAAAAATCTTGTCATTCCGTTCATTCCACAAAACCGAAACACAAAGCAACCAAATCTAGTGGAAAAATGATCGTCGCAGTCTCGAGCAACCTGCGTAATTAATAAATTGTAAAAAATGATCTGAAGTTGTCTGAGAGTCGACCCCCACCACTCCGAGCCATGCCCGCACCAATGGCCATAAGGCACCAAAAGTTGGACAAGACAAGAACAAATGATTGACATCTTCAACGTGCCCGCATCCAGTTAAACATAACCGCGCCTCCAAGGGAATAACTCCATGGTTTGCCAAATTATTTTTTGTAGGTAACCGATCCCTCAGAAGCCGCCAAGCAAGGATAGAGATTTTGAGAGGTGCCTGTTTATGCCAAATTAACTCCATATTTGGATGTAACTGGGGTTGTTCCTGCGTTGTTAGCATGTCATAGACTCCACGTACTGAATATCCACCATCCTGATCCGGTAACCACAACCATCTATCTGCCACTGATTCCTACAAGAAAACTGTAAGTAATAAAGCCCTACACTCCAATACCAACTCTTCCTCTCATGCCCACAACCAACGACGCCACTGCAACGCCTCCCCACCCACATCCACCCCCAACAAAAACATGTTCCTAACTGTGATTGATTTGTTAACAACCAAGTCATATAGGCGACTAAAGCGGTCACACAGCGGAACATTACCACACCAACAATCACGCCAAAAATCAGTATTTGCACCATCACCCACCCTCTTCCTAACACGCGCCTCAAACCAGCCCTCTCCACCCTCACCTATCCCATCTCTAATCCTCACTATCTCCCTCCACCAAGAAGAACTACTCCGACCCCATCCTTCAAACCACCATCCGCCACACCATACCTAGCCACCAACACCTTACGCCACAAAGCTTCCCTATCTATTAACAAGTCAAATAGATCAATTATTATTTCCTAAAAAAAATAGATCAATTATTGGAAGCAAAGCAAAATTTATTATTTCCTTAGATACGAAAGAGTGGTTTGATTAAAAAAATATAGAAAGAGTGAAAGTCAAACAAAGCATTTTGTTAACAAAAAATAAAAAGTCAAATAAATCATTTATATAATCCGGTTTGAATATGTTTGATTGTACAAACTATTACTCCATCTTAAACAAGGGTCACAAAAATTTGGGTAAGTGTGCCACAAATTGAAGTTCACAAACAAGGGAATGAAATTGTCTTTGTGGTAGGTCACCATCCCTCCTATGTTTACCCGTTGTCTTCCCATATACCAAATTTACTATGGTTAATTTATGTTTGTCAGAAAGAAGGAAAAAATGGAGTGAATGATTTTTCTTCCAATTTTTTATGTGCCTAATCGTGGACCTAACTAATCGGTTTGAAAGAGTCCATTTGGTAGACCCCTATCAAACAATCTATAATGGAGTATATTCAAACCACTTAGACAAATCTAGGCAACTTTATAACGAGGTTAAAAATTTTGAAAGACACGAAAGTTAGGATAGGAACACAACATAAATCCCTTCAAAAAAAAAAAACACAACATAATTAAGAGATAAGAACACGATATAAAATATCTTATATTAATATAAGGTGAGCCTGGAAGATGTAATAGATCTTTGAAATTGTAAGCACCCATCAATATAATCTCGTATTTTTACAAACTGTCGAATACTTTTTAGAATTATAAAATTTCAATCAAATTATTAACTTTTTCTTCGTGGTGGTCGGGGTTTGAACATCAGACCTTACATATATTATGCATTGTTTCTGCAGCTAAGTTCACAATAACTTTATCTACTAACTTTTATTATTATTAAATATCAGGACATTACATGTTAATTGAACATACGACCCCTCCATATTGATCCACATCAATGTCACCATTCATATGATTTATCTACGAAATTTAGGTTCTCTCAAAAAAAAAAACGAAATTTAAGTTTTTTAGAAACTAATTATCCAATAACTAGGCGTTGTAAAATTACAACTACTAACAAATTAGTCTCAATGAGAGCTACATTTCAATGTCAAATTTATCTATGTATACATGTCTCAATTTATTTTATTTTTTGAAGAATATCTTGAGTTGTATATGTAAGGATGACAACGGTCTGAGTGTCAGCCAACAGTGGTGTTGAAGGGGCAAATGTATGTGAGTCTTTAATTGATTCTCATATTATTTTTAATAACAAGATGACACTTTTTTTGCCCAACGACAAGGAAAATTCTAGTTCTTTAATTCGTAATTAGTAGAGTTAAAAACAAAACCTTTGAATTGAATATGGAGAAGACAAGTCAAAAAGTTAATGATGGGGTCGACAAAGATTCATATATCACATTTTTTGAAGTATACATACAAAAAGTGTGTAATTTTTAATTCTATTCAAACTAATGGTAGAATTCTGCTTATAATGTCAATGCCCGAAAACGATATGTAGCCTTTTCTTTAATCTTCTTAATTGAGAAGCTTCTTCGCACTCCTTTTCTTTCTTCACGCTCTTTTTCTTTCTCATTTCCTTTTGCCTCAAATCATGAAAATCCTAACATTTCTAAGGCAGTTTAGGTTTTTTTTTTTTTTGTTTTTTTTATCAAAATACAATGCACATACTCATCAATCCAGCTTAAACAAAATCAAAAGTAGATTTTGCCCTTTAACACACCATAATCAGCAATACCTAGTTTAATTGACAAGGACAATAATATTACTATGCTGAACGTCCACCACCTCACAATTGTAAGTTTGGTAGTAGTGTCTTTGCCACTTCATTTATAGATGCAAAACAAAATATTATGTTCTTAAATTTTGCACATAAATATATCTAAAATTTAATTTGGTGTTTAAAGACTATCAAATTAACATTACGTCATGAACCATTAAATGGTCAATTTTGAACATTACAAATATACATAGACACACGTATTACTCCCTCCATCTCAAAAGAATTGTAGTTCATTTTCTATGAACATTTACTTTGCCAAATGTCCTTCATTAGTGGCATGCAAAAAAATATATAAGAATTGAAAAGAAAGAATAAGTTTTAAATAATATATGATTTGGTAGAAAAAGAAACTTCAATGCTATATTGACATTGTAAAACAACATTCAAAATGAAACAACTTACTTATTTTGACTAGAATGACATTATGAATAAGATAATTAAACCCGTTCAACTTTTTTCTTTTAAAAAAATAATAATAATCTTTTTCTGCATTACCTTGAGGCTTAAATATACAAACTCTTGAGTAGTAGTTGTCGGACAAGATAGAAAAATCCAACCTAGCCCAGTACAGCATCAACATAATACAAACGCATAGTAAGAACCAACAAAATATAAACAGGAGCTCTAAATACAAGTGACTCTTTGACCAAAAACAATCAAATCAAACACTTGTGATTACAATCACAAAATCATCAAGTGCTCGGAGAAGCGAAATTACTATAATTGTCTACACAATGCCACCCAGCATTGTGCCAAAAGCAAATCTGGATTTGAAAGCAACAATCAAAACCATGGAAAAAGTACTCATAAAATCAGAAAACCAATATGTTGTCTCTAACTATCTCTATTCGTTCTTTTTGAAGTACTAAGCGTCTTGATTTCATGAAACATTATATCAGAACTCTACCCTCATCCTAATTGCAATTTGCAATTGCATCGATGAGGTGTATATACAAAAGCAGGCATCACCAATTATCTATACACAAATAACTAGCTCCAACACACCAACAAATGACATCCTGCATTGCAAGAAAAGAACATGTTATATTTCAAAACGCAACATTATCGAAGTAAAATTGACTGGGAGATAAAGTTATAGAAATTTACTGCTAAACATGATTTAGTATTGACACACCTTACACACTCCTAATATATATGTAATATCTAAACCAACTACCAATGCGCACATCCAAAGTCCCTGTACAGAGCCAGCATTAAGTTATGAGCAGAGCTACTCAGAAAAAGAAACAGAGGAAAACAGTTTAAATTGAGAATACCTAGCCTAGAAAAGAAGTTACAATAAGTAAAACTAATTGTGAATACCTAACAGTAATCAGAAACAGGTTCAGTGCTTTCTTAGAGTATTCCTTCTATGTTCTCCAATACACTAGAACCACAAGGCAAAATTTCTTCGGATCTAGTTTTAGAGTTTGACTGATCGATTGTTTCTCTGTGAAGATTATCTTGATTGGGAATGATGAGAGTATCAACTTTCTCAGAAGTCACTTCTGAAACATGAATAACCTTATCAACCATTACTACACGAGCTTCTTCGGTGTTCCCTTTTTTATGATTTGAAGCACCTGACACCTGCTGAATCTCTGATATATCTGACTGGGTTGAATGCACACTGAAAGAAAATCAATAAATAACTTTGTGAGTCCATACTACACCTAGCCTACTTATGAATAATATATTACTCGGTAAAACTACCTATATTCTCGAAAAATAAATTTGTATATCTTTGAGGCCAAATGTAGCACCACTTGTGCTTTCATTGGCTTATATAAATGAAGTTTGCCTTTTCAATAAATTTTGAAAAATATAATTATTTTGATGTATTGTCAGTGTAAAATTATTTAAACTGCAAACCAATCACAATCCATCATTTGTATGACTTTTTAACTAGATATGATGAAAGTCAAACTTTTTAGTGATCATACAGTTATGATTGACTGACAGTGTAAAAATATTTACACTGTCTGTGCATATGAATTAAATCCTTGTAAAAAAAAATATGCTAACAAATAGTGTGTTTCAGTAGGGCAATTTTGTACCAGTAGGTAGTGGCCTGATCTAAAGGATTTTTGGCCATTCGTTCTTCTGCTCTTGGTTTCTTATTCTGCGCCAGATCTACAAGTGGATCAGCAACTTTAGTAATCAAGTTCTCCCTGCCTCTTTTCCCTCTGCCTACTTGGCGTTCTTCTGAAAAGGCAGGTTTCCCATTAACATCTTTAGTCACAGATCTGAGCTCGCTTGTTGTTCCATCTAGAGAGGGTACTTCAACAATTACTTTTGGTTCTCCAAAAGAATACCCCACTTGCCGTCCATTACTAAAATTACCAAGTGGTTTGTCATTTTCCAAGTGCTTTTGCCCATTGCTACCATTATTTGTATCAGAAGCCACAGCCAAATTTCCTTTTTTCATGAGTGGCGTATCAGGAGAATTTCGGAATATTAGCTCTGTGCATCGTTTTATCCAGGAGAATCGAGCAGCACTAGCAGGAGAAACACCTGATGACTTCTGCACAAATGGAGTATCAAACCCATTGCCAATGTTATCAACATCCACATCTTTGCAGGAACTCAAGCGGCCACCTTGTGTAAGAGTCTGATGCTTCAAATTTTTCCTTGAAGATATTTTCTGTTGGTTATACTCCATATCAGATTTAAGCATTTCAACAATAGCAAGGTCATCAGAGACAACTTTTGAATCTTCCAATTTCTTCAATTCTTCTGTCTTAGAATAAATGTTGATTCTATCAGCATGCAACAGTTCTCTCTGTTTTTGTAGTTTATCCCTTTGAACCTCAAGTTCTTTAATACAATTAGTTAGTTCAGCCCATTCTTTATTTCTTAGGTCACGGTCCAAATTTATCTCAGTCCGCTCAGTTTGAAGCCTTTTCATCTCCAAGGAAACCTGTTCCAATTCTTTTGCTGCCTTCTCCTTAAGAGCATCAATATGCTGGAGCTCCCTATTCTTCTCTTCCTCAAAAGCTGTTTCTCTTTCCTTCAAATAACTTTCCACTTCTTCCCGCCTCTTCTCGATAAGGTTATTTAGCTCCCTTTTTTGCATCTCAATATCCCGCTGAAAATCCGCTCGCTCCTGCTGCATCTTGCCAAACCACTCAGCATGTTCGTGTGCCATCTTCTTCATGAAATTTTCCCGTTCACTAGCAAGTAACCCCAAGTCATGGGTGTACTGCTTACGCAAATTTTCCTTTTCTTCTCTTAGCTTGTCGCGCTCATTCTTAATAAAAGTGGAAACTGCCTTCTTTTCATTTTCTATAAATTCTGCTTCTTTCCGCAACTCTTCTTTTTTTTCATCAAGAAGCTCCCACTCAACTTCAAACTTGGCCTTCTCAGCTTTCAACTTATCAGCCTCAGCCAATAGCTCCAAATTCTGAGATCTTACAAGATCAATCTCTTCCTTTAGTTTCACTTCAAAAATTGACAAGTCGCCTGTTTCACTTTGGATGACCTCCAATCTCTGCTTTGCGTTATCAACTTGTCTTTTTTCATTTTCCAAAGATGCCAAAGACTCCTGCAGATCTTTCTTGGCTTGTTCAATATCATCTTTCTCCTTTTGCAAAAGGGTTGTGTTTAATTCAAACTCCTTCTCAGACGCTTTGAGGCTTTGATCTTTATCTTTAAGAGCAGTTGACTGTTCCTCTAGGTCTTTCTCCTTCTCGCTCAGTGATCTTGATTGAACTTCCAACTCATGTTCCCTTTCCAGGATTTGGTCCTCCCGTTGTTTAAGATCAACCTCCTTCAATTCCCAAGCTCGTCTCTTAGTCTCAATTTCATTTTCAACCGATTTGCGCTGCATTTGTAGCTCAACTTCTAAATCATGTTTTTTTGCTCTCATTGTGGCTTCCCGATCTGCTATAGCCTTCTGAGTTTCATCCTACATTTTCCATCCAACAAAATTAAAATAATAACAATACAAAGGAAGTCTGAGAAATATAAAAGAACCATTGACCATGGGAAGAGAACATACAGATTCTCTATTAGAAAGTTTCACTTCAAATTCAAGCAACTCTTGCTCTTTCTTGTTAAGCTCAGTTTTCCATTTAGTGAGTGCCTGTTATCACACAACACATATCCACAGGTGAACAAGACAGAAATTAAATACTAAATATCAGTTTCATGTAGACCCAACTTAGAATTTTAAATATAAACCTCTTCTTGTTGTGTAAGGGTGGCCTTCAGTAGTTGTAGGCTGGTTTTCTTGTCATGGAGGGCTTCATTATCCTTTTCAACTTTAAACTTTGTGTCCTCCAACTCTTTTTGAAGCCGATCTAGTTCCTGGGATCTACTAAAAAGATGATCCTCTCTTTGGTTGAGCGAGGATTGTGATTGAAGTAACCTTTCCTGTTCTTGTTGTAAAACCTTTTGCCTTTCAGAAAGGGATTGCCTCTCAAGATTCATCTCCTTATCTTTTTCATCACAGCTGTGAGAGACGGGAAAGAGAGAAAAATCAACATACTTTCTAAACAAATCAATCTATCAAAATTTATATCATTACAGGTGGATGAAGATCACTCGCTTGCTCAGGATTACATGAATTCACATATTAATTATATTAGAAGAATAACTTACTCTGACTTGAAAGATATAATTTGCCGCCTGAGGATATCTTCACGCGCTTCAACATCACGAAGCTTCCTTTCTGCAACACTGTTATATCGATTAGCATCTGCTTGCAAAGATTCTGCAGCACGCACTTTAGCTTCAGCCTCCGTAAATTTCTTTTCTGCTTCATCTGTCAATTGATGTGCTTCAGCTAATTTACTTTCAGCCGCAACCTTTGTTTCAGCACATTCCGTACGCATCTCATGCAAGGCCTTCTCAAGCTTCAACAAGCAATAGAAAATATTATCTCAGTTTGAGAAAGAAAGAAAAAATTGGAATGGAGAAAATAGAGAATATATATATATATATGTGGTTTTGCAAATTAAGAAGCTTACACTTCCTATGCATGCATCTTTGACGCCTATTGTCTTCTTCAAAGATTCTTCCCGTTTTCTTGATTCAGCTAACGCAGATTTATTCGTGGACAAATCACGGTTATGCACTAACTCAGATGACTCGACCATGGTTTTAACTTGTTCATACTTGGAAACCAATTCCTTCCTCTCCAATATGAGAAGGCCCATGTGATGTTGATGATCATATATCTACATAATACAAAGTAAAAGCAAATAAGAAAAATATATTTTGCTGGCACCAATAACATGAATGGTCACCGTATATCTTATAAAATTGAAATGTCTTATATATCTTTTAAAATATTCACTTGAAAAGACAATTTGATTGGTGAAGGAAAAGGATTCGAGTGATAACAAACTACTTCATAAACAAATTCATTACCAACTCAATTGACTTTGCAAATGAACTGACCATGAAAGCTAAGGTGTGGTTATTTTTACAATACATGTGGCTTTATATCTTGATTCGACACAAAATAAGCCGATCAACAGGAATCACTGTGCATGTCTAATTTCGAAAAATTTGAATCAAGAACGGAATTGATCTTAACTTGTGGCATGAATCACAACTTAACTATAAAACAATATTAGTAGACAACCAAACTTAACTATAATACACACACACACATGGAAGGATATATGCAATGAGAGGGATATGTGTATTAATACTTGCCAATTTGAATTGCTTAAATATGTAAATACAAGTTACAATTAACCAATTAACATTAACAGGTTAATTAATCTCATAAGTATCTTTGTGATCATTGCGCAAATGACAAGGAAACTAGCAAAATTCTTAGACAACAAGACAAAACACAATAAACTGAAAAGTTAACATAGTTTCGTCTTTAATTGAATATCATAATAAGCATGGACCGGAACTGATGGTTAGGTAAAGTCCTACTCAAAGTGATAGCTTCAATGATCCCAAAACCCTAACACTATCAATAAAGTTCACCTATAGCTGCATTCCACAACAATCAACCACTACCAGTTTAAAGTGTAAAGTTGATTCATTGCAGCGCCAATTTATCAAATCAAATTAAAACTTTAAACAAACAATTCAAAGTATTCTATAAAAGGACAAATGGCTACGGATCCGCAGGCACCTATCAGCATTTTGCTTTTTATTCAATCATAACATCACTAGATGCTAATCACTATCTATGACATACCTATAAGGAACACGCCACAGGATCTATCGTCTATACACAAAAACAACAAAAACCAAAATCTTATCCCAATTAGTGAGGTCGGCTAAATGGAACAAACAATGCCATAATGTTCTATCATATCTCTATCCAGCGCCGTATCTCTAGATTTTTCTTAATAGTTTCTCTTATAGTTTTCTAGGCCTTCCTCTGCCCCTTAGTGATTTGACTAACCTTTGTGTAATCTACTCTCCTTTATAGAGAATCTACAAGTATTCTCTCGACATGTCCAAACCATCAAAGCCGAGTTCCCACCATCTTTACGGCCCAACAACATATGTCATACAACATCACCAGTCTTACAAATGTACCGTATCCACCAAACCATCACAGATAATCCATATAAGCCATAAATAATATTTGTTACATTAAACAAATTAATTAACTCAAAACACATCAAAATACTATTAATGAATAATTAATTACATCAATTATCCAACCACAAAAATTGTCAAAATAAAAACCTGATAAACCCTAATATGATAAAACCTAAAAATCCCCTAATTGAATCAACTCAAACTCTTAAATCGATAAAATCACAATGAAAAAGAAATCAACGAACCTCAGCTTCAAGCTTAGCGATATAAGCGACAAGCGCAGCTTTATCCTTATGCTTAATCGATTCCTCATCAAATCCAGCCTCCCTAAGCCGCTTCCAGATCTGTTCATCGGAAAGCGGACTTTTCAAAACCCTAGAACTCGGAGTAATTGAAAGAGGCTTGGCAGAGCTAGGTGTCGAAATCTCCATCTCAAACTCCAAACGCGATTATCCTCAACTTATCGCGTTTCGCTTTGAAAGTGTAATCAGCTTCTTGGAAACGCTTCTTGCTTTGTTGTTTCTTTTTTGCTTTTGGGGAATAAGTGCTGCGAGTGCGTTGGCGTGATTGATAGAATCGAAAGTAGAAACGGTATTTACTACTACTCACTAACGCCGTATAAAGCGCACTAAACTTTTTTCTTTCTTCACTCGAGTAGCATTGGCGACGTGACGACCTTGTTTTGACTTTAGAGCTATTTTGATGGTCAGGATAGGATAGATGATATAAAGCTGGATGGAGATATAGGATATAATAAGAACATGATGAATATTATATCATGTGTTTGATGCGCACATAATAACAAACAGGATATCATTATAATTAAATGAAAAAATTGTTCAATATTGTAAAAATGACATGTTATTAATTGTAATAGAAAATACATGCTATCATTATTTTAAAAATGACAATATTTTAAAAATGATAGAATATCAAGATAATAAATAAGGAATGATCTTCTAATCTCATCAGGATAATTTCTAACTCAGCTTATACTCAGGATAGAAATTACAAAGAAAATGATTTATTTTATCTTATCCCTTTGGTGCATCAAACATGAGATTTCAGCAAGATATGATTAATGTATCATATTCTGTCTCCCTATCCTGACCATCAAACGGACCCTTATAGTTTTTGTTTATGATTTTATTTATTTGAGTAGTGATATATGTACATCTTTTTGAAACAACTAAAAAGACAATTTTGTTTTTCTTTCATTTGATTGGTCAAAAACAATAGAGAAAGAAAAAGGAAGAGGGAGAATAAAAACATATTGTGAGTATGAGAGAGAAAGTTGTCAAAAAACAGTTGTACAAATATCACTTCTCTATTTATTTATAGAAAAATTATTTCGAATTTTATTGTCACCTTTTCACTCAAATTTGAACCCAACGAAACAAAGTATATGTCCCTCTTCATTGTTCCAATGCCTCATAATTTATGTGGTAGGAACACAATCATCATTTAAAACTATAATTAGGTATTGGACTGGTATAAAGGACTATACCACATGGAATTTACTATACATTGACTATTCAACATATCCAGCTCAACTTGAGTGTTCAGGTCACGAGAGCTCCACCCTTCAGCATGACCAGCTCAGCTCGCCTCTTCAGCATGACCAACTCAGCTCATCCCTTCAGCATGACCAGCTCAGCTCGTCCCTTCAACGTGCTCAGCTCGTCCCTTCAACGTGACCAACTCAGCTCGTCCCTTCAGCGTGACCAGCTCAGCTCCTCCCTTCAGCGTGACCAGCTCAACTCGTCCCTTCAGCGTGCTCAACTCAGCGTCCCTTCAACGTGCTTAGCTCGTCCCTTTAGCGTGACCAGCTCAGCTCGTCCCATCAGCGTGACCAGCTCAGCTCGTCCCTTCAGCGTGCTCAACTCAGCTCGTCCTTTCAGCATGACCAGCTCAGCTCGTTCCTTCAACATGCTCAGCTCGTCCCTTCATCATGACCAGCTCAGCTCGTCCCTTCATCGTGACCAACTCAGCTCGTCCCTTCATCGTGCTCAGCTCGTCCCTTCATCATGACCAGCTCATCTCGTCCCTTCAGCGTGACCAACTCAGCTTGTCCCTTCAGCATGCTCAGCTCGTCCCTTCATCATGACCAGCTCATCTCGTCCCTTTAGTGTGACCAGCTCAGCTCGTCCCTTCATCATGACCAGCTCAGCTCGTCCTTTCAGCGTGCTCAACTCAGCTCGTCCCTTCAGCATGACCAGCTCAGCTCGTCCCTTCATCGTGCTCAGCTCGTCCCTTCATCATGACCAGCTCATCGCGTCCCTTCAACGTGGCCAGCTCAGCGCGTCCCTTCAGCGTGACCAGCTCATCCCGTCCCTTCAGCATGACCAGCTCAGCGCGTCCCTTCATCATGACCAGCTCAGCTCGTCCCTTCATCATGACCAGCTCAGACTGTCCCTTCAGCGTGCTCAGCTCAGCTCGACCCTTCAGCGTGGCCAGCTCAGCTCGATCCTTCAGCATGCCTTGCTCAACTCTTTTCTTCAGGTCAACTAGAGCTCCCACTTCCCCACGTTACTATCCAAGGGAAAGTTGTGGTCCTCATAAGAAGTGTTTCATGGTGTGCCACGCGTCCTGCACGGACAAGTGACGTAAGCTGCACGCGCTCCAGCTCCATGTGTCATGTACGGATGAGATACACAGAGAAGGAGTAACCAATTTTGCTAATGGGCCTGGACATCCATAGAGAGGCCCATTAGGTCAAGAAAGT
>Ga0315913_1000512_pt1 | contig 35352 bp, 14 predicted proteins | sample MpolsnodulesMG_FD_207736 | JGI IMG/M metagenome (GOLD analysis project Ga0315913, IMG submission 207736) | Medicago polymorpha root nodule microbial communities from Los Angeles, California, United States - small nodules | ecosystem: Host-associated > Plants > Roots > Nodule | place: USA...
AAATGGTCACTTTCCAAAACAATATCCAAAATGTTCATGACCACTTAGCCTAATCGAGTTAAGGACCCAAAAAGCACCACAAACACAAAGTAACAAACACGAGAGAGATTGAGGATGGACTATGCAAGTACATCTCCTAGTTGTCATATAAAGATACTAGAGATTGCTTGAAGAATGGGACAATATAAAAGTCCACTCAATTGTAATAAAATAAAAGAAAATAAAAGTTGATTTAACATAAAACTCGATGAGCCAGTGACAAATTAGGAATTTTGACTACTAAATGCAAGTTAATATAAATATTTGTATATGGACTGTCATAAATATTCAATCCTTATACACTTCTTATTATCTTAATCATTTTATCTTTACGTGTCTCATGTTTGAGAGCTTTGTACCGTCATAATATTCTACCGATTTCAACTCACTCTTAGACTTATTTTCGGCTCATACTCTTTGTATTCGGCCCGTACCCTTGTGTTGTTATGCTACCCAATTATTATTTTTTTCATTTGAGTAGGTTAGTATATTTAGTAATTAGCTACCCCAATGATATATTTTTAGCTACCCTAAATAAAGTTATTTATCTACAATTAGTAGAAATAAAAATATTAATAGATATCTACTCGTTTCATAAATGTCTTTCGTTTTATTTTGACATTTTCGATATCTTAAACAACTATAAAGAGATGTTTTTTGAACAACACTCAATATATAATTTTATCTTTTTTTTTATTTTATATTTGACCCCCTCGTATAAAGATGACTAGCTTCACTGCTGCTTAATATAATCTATCCGGCGGCTCACTTTCTCATCATCACATCCATAAGCTCATAGGAAATAACCTCCTAGAGACTCCATGCTCTTATTAACTTTTCCACTGTTGTGAAAGTCACTCAAAATTGAAGAAATTGAGGTTTCTGGAAACCGCTAATTCGGGGCCCGTTGTCCAGGCCCCGAATTTGCACTATTTTTTCAGCCTGGCAACACGTGAAAAATCGGCACCCGAATGGAGGAATTCGGGGCCCGAACTGTCGTAACAATATTTTTCAGAAACGTATTTTTGGGACAGATTTGTTCCAATTTTATGGGGGTTACTTTTACTATAAATATAGGTTTTGTATTAGAGTAAACCTTGAGATAGAGGGGGCTGAAACAAGGGTTTAGAAAGGCAACAACAAAACTAGGGTTTGTATAGAGTTTGTCTCTTTTGCAACAAACACTAGGGTTTGAGGGTTGATTCACCTTTGGAAACACTATTAGGACTTTGGGTAGAATTAGGCAGGAGACTTATTCTTGTAACTTATTGATATCTCTTTTGTAAGGTTACTCATCATTATAGTGAAACGGAGGGCTGCTCTCTCCCCCAGACTAGGTCAATATGGACCGAACTGGGTCAACAAATTCTTTTGTGTTCTCTCTTCTTTTCTCTCTCGCTGTTTACTACTTTTGGCTTGTGTTTATAATTATTCTATACACTTTGTTTTTTGGTTGCTTGATTATTCCTTACTCCATACATCAAATTTGTTATTGGTGTGATTTTTCGTCGAATTCGCAACATCCACGGTTAGTAACTTCTCCCATAACTGCTTCTCACAACCTTTTTTAATAGAAGAGCCTATCTAATTTACAAAGGAGGTCTCATTGCTACAAACACACACTTTGATCATGACACGCCTTCCGTGAAGTCTCTTGTTCTACGCCGAAACAATATACAAAGCATATTACATTAATGTATACTCCACGAAATTATTATCAAACATCCCAAGCAGATAACATAGTTGGTGAACTTAAGTGACGTTAACAAAGTTCTCCACGAAATTTAAAGCTCAAACTTTATAAACAAACATAAGCAACTGATTTATTAATATTTTCCATAAAAATATGTCTATAAGCGAAAAAAATGTAGATTACAAAAAAATACAATATTGTATATTTAAAAAGAAATAATATTTATACAATTATTTTTACTTTTAGACAACTTTCTCGTTCTCACTCTCATTATATTCTTACTTTCTTATCATCTTTCTCTCTATTGTTTTTATCCAATTAGAAAATAGAAAAAGAAGGTTGTTTCAAAAATTGTCACAAAATGGTTGTATAAATATCATTACTCATATTTAAAAGGTTGGAGATACTTCAACATCAAGGAATTACAATTTCTGCCATAAAAAAAAGGAATTACAATTTTTCTACGTGCCATCACATTTGATAAGGACTAAACTTTTGTAGGAATTAAAAATATTTAACCCTCATAATAAAAAGAAAAAATTAACCCTTCAATATACTGTTAAATTTTTTTAAAATTTGAGAGGTAAAACATGAAATCTCCCCCTAAATTCTTCCCTAAGTTTTATTATGAATAAAATGAGAGAGGGCCTTTTTTTTTCCCTTCGTTGATTATATGTAGCTATCCGAAATTTACTTTCATGGTTCTCTAGTATAGTAAGAGAGAAAAAGAGTAGATTTGATCTATTATTTGGTCTAAGAGAAATAGAAGAATGAGAAATGTTGATTATTTTTGAAAGTATTAAAATATCCCTTTATTATAAAAAATCCATCAAGCTCACATTTTTATTTTATTTTACTTAATTTTAGTTATTTATTAAGTGATCGTTTGGCTTTTTCCCTCTTTTTGTACCAAAATAAATAAATTAAGTCATCGTCAATTTTGATTTATTTGAATTGATAATATAAAGTACAATCAAATTAATTAAATTATTGAAACTACTTTAGGTAATTTATTTTGTTTTTAAAAATTAACTGATTAATTTTTTTGTTTGAATAGAAAAATTAATTGATTAATTGATAGCTAACAACAAATGGAGGATATAGGGGGAACAACATCTTTTGTGTGGAAAAAAAAACTCAATTTACGCAGAATATAAAAAACGAAGTAGAAAGAAAACTGTTTTTTTTTTCTTTTCAAAATAAACAAAACTGAAGAGTGTCTTTTGTCTAAAAAAAAAACTGAAGAGTGTCTAAGAGATTAGACAATACCAAACAAGAGAAATGAAATGCCTCTATTTAACCTCTCTCATCAACTTCTTTCTCCCCTAATTCACCTAAAACAAACATACCATGTGACTATGAGTCGCCCCTATTATATGTTCTGGACTACGCAAAAGGCTCTGTCCACTAGTCTATATTTCAAACATAGGATCCAAGGTCGGCTAAAAACCCATAAACATGTCTTTAGCTCATCTCGCAAACCATCGAACAAGAGCCTAAAACTTAGGCATAATCCTACAAGGCCCAATAACTACATACAACGAACCAGATCTCAATCGACCAAGAAATCACATGATCACAAAATTGGAAGCGTCTTTGTTCTTCATGAATACAATAATGGTTGACAGTTACAGACTCTATCATCTTTGATCGCCAAACTCAACGACTATCCCAACACTGCTTTGAAGACTTGCATATCTTCACATATAAAAAGGCTCTTTTCCGATCTCTCAAGGTACAATTTCATCTACCCTAAAGCTACCATTCTAGCTTTTTGGCTGACTTGAGTATCATAATGTCTTTTGCAAGTACCCTCGTTATTTCAACACCACACTAAAGTTCGTCGAATGTCGTTCTGATCACTTTATTTACATAATATTAAATCTATTCATATTTGATGTAAGATTACATTCCATTCAAACTTGAATACCAACAAGGACATGACATCATCACCCAAAACGAGAATGTCGCCCATCACTATATTTGCACCATCGTAATTACTAATAGAAAACAACTGACGACTACACTGTCACAAAAAGTTATGATCAGGGCCGGTCCAACATGACAAGAGGCCTAAAGCAAATTTTATAATAAGACCTCTTGGAATTAAAAATAAAATAAAATACAATGCTTATTAAAAGCATAATAAATCAAGTTTTGTTGAATCCAAGATTTGAACGTATGACCAAAAGGATATTTGAGGCCTTAAAATTGACCAACTAAGCTAGATAAATATTGATAATTAGTATGTCATATTATATTTTTTATAGCTAATTTAACTTATTTTGAGGCCTTTTTTTAACCCAAAATCTTGAGACCGAAAGCCCTTGTTTGGATGGCTTGACCCTTAAGCCGGCCCTGCTTATCATTAGAGGATCTAATACGAGGTTCTTATTAGCACTCCTCCACCTAATCAAATCGGGGCTTTCATACTATTGTCGCTTTTAAAATACCAGTTGTTGTTTTTTGAACTTCCAACAGTTCATTTTAAAAATAAATCACCACGGAGCACTCCTATAGCAGAAGAGTTTACCCTAAATATCAATCACTGTTTAAGTTGTAATGTAACGTGTATTTGAACAAATAAAAAAGAAAGCACCGGAACACCGACCATGCATGTTTCCTACGCGAATGGTAGAAAAACGCACGCGTGAATGAAGTTGGCAACGCGCACTAGTAGTAACTGTAATAGTGTAAGTACAACTACTACTACAAAACAAAACCCACACAACATGACCATGCAAATCTATACCAGATCAGCACACCACCGACCAGTTGACTCATTCACCTCCCTTCCCACACGCTGGCTGTTCAAACATTCAACCCTCTTACAGTCTTACTACGACAACTACTCCTATACTACTACTTCCCCTCCAAGTTAAATTTAATTCATTAATTTATTTAATCACCCTTTATCTTTATTTCAAAATTATACCTTACCAAGTTTTTCTCTCTTTCGGACTCTTTCAACGTTCAACGTTCAACCACACGTTAACAAAACCAAAAAAATAACACTTAATAAACCCTTTATCATATTCATTTTTTCTCTTGTTTGAAACATTCTCAATAAACTATTCCTCTCTTAGTCTTACTTTGCTCCCTTTGACCCCGTGTGTCAAACAAGACAACCTCTCTTACCTCCATTTCTATATATTAACAACTCATTTTCCTTCATCATTCATCATACTCACAACAACAACAACAACAACAACAGATCAAAAACAACACAACATCATCAAAAACCACAAAATGGTTTTATCATGGACAAAAGGTAGTAGGGTTTTCCGTCGTGCAAGAAAAGGAAAAGAGTTATTATCAAATTCATGCAACGATTTACAAGTGGAGATAGCAATTCCAACTCATTTTCGTTGCCCAGTAACACTAGACTTAATGAAAGACCCCGTTACACTTTCAACCGGCATAACCTACGATAGAGACAGCATCGAAAAATGGTTTGAATCAGGTAACAACACATGTCCCGTTACAAAAACTGAGTTAACATCCTTTGACATCGTACCAAATCACTCCCTTCGTAGAATGATTCAAGATTGGTGTGTTCAACACCGTTCCTACGGCGTCGAAAGAATCCCAACACCGCGTATTCCAGTAACTCGTTATGAAGTTACAGATACGTGTAATAGGATTCTTTCTGCGGCGCAACAAGGAGATGAGAGCAAGAGTTTTGAATTGGTGAGAAAGATCAAGGGTTGGGGAAAAGAGAGTGAGAGGAACAAGAAGGTTATAGTTTCAAATGGTGCTTCTCTTGTTCTTGCTAAGGTTTTTGATTCTTTCTCACGTGGTTTGATTGAGAAGAACGTTGTTCTTTTGGAAGAGATTTTGGAAGTGCTGACATGGATGCGTCCTTTGTCTGAAGAGGGTAGATTTGTCTTTTTGGGATCTTCAAATTCTTTGAGTTGTTTGGTTTGGTTCTTAAATGATCAACAAAAAATTTCAACTAGGCAAAATTCTTCTTTGTTGCTTAAGGAAATGAATGTTGAATCATTGGTGAAAATTGAAGGGATTGTTGACTCTTTGGTGAACATGGTTAAGGTTAATGTTGAGATTGGGACAGCTTCTACAAAAGCATGTTTGTCGACAATTTTTCATTTGGTTTACTCAACAAAGAGTAGAAAAGTGATATTGGAGAGGTTTGTTGAATTGGGTTTGGTTACAATTTTATTGGAGATTCTTGTTGATGCTGAAAAAGGAGTTTGTGAGAAAGCTTTAGGTGTGTTGAATTGTCTTTGTGATAGTAAAAATGGGGTGCAAATAGCAAAGTCAAATGCTTTGACTTTGCCTCTTGTTATTAAGAAACTTTTGAGGGTTTCTGAATTGAGTTCTAGTTTTGTTGTTTCTATTGTTTACAAGATTTGTGACAAGGCTGAGGAAGGTATTTTGATTGAGGCAATTCAACTTGGGATGTTTCAGAAACTACTTGTTTTGTTGCAAGTAGGTTGTGCTGAGAGTACCAAGGAGAAAGCTACTGAGTTGTTGAAATTGTTGAATGGATATAAAAGCAAAGCAGAGTGTGTTGATTCATCATCATTGGATTTCACACACCTTAAGAAGCCATTCTAATTTATCTATGAGGACTAATTAAGGATGACATTAGATTTCCCTTTTGTTTTTCTTTTTTTGTATATTGTCTTAAACAGAATATACTCTTGTACAAAGTTACACAGTCACATATACATGGACACAAATTGTGTCTCCAACATTCAATTGAACTTTTACATTTCAATTATTTTTATGGAAGTTTTGATTTGATTCATACAGATTGAGACAATTTTTTATGCTTATCCTTTCCTATAAACAAGGGTTGCCGATTTGGTTTGTATTTGTACACATTTCATTCACACATTAATCTCAAATTTGTTTATGTCATTGTAAATCACTCTCAAATTAACCTATAACTCTTGCTAATATTTCAAAATAGTTTTTGTTTTCACCAATTGTTTCCCGGTCATATCCCTCCATTAATATTTGTCATGTAACAAAAATATAAAGACAATGATCTAACTTAGAAACGGTTGACAAAGACAAGACTAATTTAAAATATTTTGAGTACTATTTGAGATTGAATGACTTTCTTTGAATGCTAAATAATAAGATAAAAAGAAGACAAAAAGTTTATTAAAAAAGAAACTATATTTGAGACTTTTATGTTGTAAGTACCAAATTGTCTCTTTATAACTATTACACTCTCTGATTTTAAATATAAAAGACAATTATGTCAACAAAACTTAATGTGTTTGGTCCTATCGCAGGAAAAATTCAACTGTCTATTTTTATTTTTTCTTAGAGACCTAATTATTTCTTTTCATAGGATGGTTTAGGTAGAGACCAAATTGTCTTCTTTTTTTTTTTTTTTATGGACTAAAAGTAACCTATATTTTTCTTAGGGACTAAATTGGATTTTGCAATTTTTTCTGAGGGTCTACAATAAGTCTTTGACCATAAATTATAAAATTGCATTGATTTTTTTCCGTTGGCTATTGATAAATATGAGAGCCTGGACATCAATATTGAGATTAATGAGTAGACATCCAAAAACCTGATATTGTTGGAGGAACATATAAAACCATGGGATATGTGCTAATGCATATAGATCTCTAGAAACATGATTAACAGACACACTATTCAATTCATTCATAAGTACCTTACAATCTAGAATTATCAAAGCAATACAAGCAAGTGAATTTGACCCTCTAAAACACTCAACAACAGCAAGAGCATCAGATTGAATAATGATGTCCTGAAGGGCTCTTTCCTTAGCTAAATTGAGACACCAACGAATGGCTAAAGTTTCTGCCATGACAGGATCTGTTATCAGCTCCTCTTTTTTGCAAGCTGAGAAAAAGATGTTATCTGGAGCAGCCTTAAACACGCAGCCATAAGTGGTGTATCCCTCCGGAAAACAACCTGGATAATATGAGCATTCTGAACAGGACTAGGAGCAGCTGCAATGGATTGCTGCCCCTTGGATTTCTTAGCAGGTACTGTTTGATTAAAATCAACAACAAAATCAATTGCAGCAGTAGCAACATCAGGGGGAAAGGTATTAACCAGCTTGAACACCGTTTGATTCCTATAAAACCACATTTTCCACAAAATAGTGCAAAATAACTGTGAGCCTAATTTATCTTTCTTTCCTAGCCAACTACTAAGAGAGGAGTGTAAAGGGACATGGAAGCCAAGGCTAGATGAGAACCAAACTAACTTAGCGAAATTGCATTCCATGAAGAGATGGTGAGCTGTTTCAGTTTCAGAATTGCACATAGGACACAAAGGCTCAATTTTAACCCCTTTCTTAAACAAGTTTCCTCTGGTGGGTAAGATGTTTTGTGACAACCTCCAGATAAAGTTCTTAACTTTATTTGGGAGATTTACACGCCAAATTTCTTTCCACTGTTTTCACTACATTAAGCAGTGTTCGCTACTTTTATTTATTTTTGGTCAAGTAATCTAGTGGTTAAAAATTCACTTATAAGATGAATAAGTGGAAAATGCAAAGTTCAAATTTCAACTCCTATATATTAAATATAATATCCCTACCAATGAAGTTGTCCTCGATTCTTTTGTGTTAACTATCTAATATCACATTCTATTTTAGGCTACACATAGATTTAGACTAACTATTTATAACATGCTTGTAGGAGAATATAACTAAAAGAGAATTGATATTTATAGCAACAAATTGCCAAGCGAAAATTTCACGATGGTCAATTTGTTAAATACCTTTTCCTAAATTATAACCACATCCTCCCTTGATTTCCGGCCAAGAAGCAATTTAATTGGCCGGCACCTTTTCGTGATCAGCTCGGGATAATATTCATTGAGATGTATAGCAATGCTCTAACTAAAATGACACCGGATGAAAATTAACAAGTTCTCCCAAATTACTTGGTGGTAACATTCCCTAGCATAACTGCTATTGTTGATAACGATGTTGTTGTTGCATTTTTTATTTTTCTAAACGATCATAGCTGAACATAGTCACGCAAACAAATCAGTAAAATATATTTAAGTTGAATTCATTACTCTAAGTTCAAAAGTACACGTCCACAAAACATAGTTTTAATAAAACAGTAATGCTATATGTCGTGAAGACAATTCACAAGTGTTGGAAAATTTATTGAATAGTTTGCGTTTAGTCCATGCATATATTTGGTCTTGATAACAACCATTTTCCTACTTTTTTTTGGTTAAAATTTTCCACTCAAGTATGAGCTTTGGCTTTGGCGTTTGTGTGTATGAAGCACTATGATAGAGGAGTGAGATATCATAAGAATGATGGTTAAGTTTACGTGGGTGCTTGCAAGAATTTCCTAAAGAGTATTGACTTTGAGATTAGCTGCACCAGGTAACAGATCTACTTGCTCAATGTTTTGACTTGCCAGGGTCGTATCTGAGGCAAGAGAAGGAGGGTGATCGTCTTAGATCCCAAAATATAGGTTTAAAATTTGGACCTCAAAATATAAAATTAAGGGTTCATTAAGTAAAAAAAATATTACGGAATGCTAAAACTATATACATTTTAATTGAAAAATGACATATTAGGGAATTGAATATCGCATTTCGTAACGTAATAAAAACTAGGTAAAATTACATGTTTAGTCCTTTAACTTAATTTTAGGTAACAGTTTGGTCCTTTTATCTTTTTTTCATTTCAATTTGGTCTTTTTGGTCCATTTTTATATGAATTTTCAAGTTTCAAATTTATGGTTTTATTTTCTTATGGCCTTTCAATCTTCAAATCTATGGTTTTTACCCATGTTTGCATAAGAATATTAGATTTAAAGCTTGAAAATTCATATAAAAATGGACCAAAAGGACAAAATTGAAATGAAAAAAAGATAAAGGACCAAACTGTTACCTAAAATTTAGTTAAAGGACTAAAAATGTAATTTTGCCTAAAAACTATCATCTTCAAGAAAATTATTTTCACACTTTAGGAATTCATTTTTTTTTATATGGAAAATGTTAACCGATGCCTCCGGGACACTGGTTAAGGAAACAAATGTAGAAGTTTTTGCATCAAAAATTGTGTAATCAAGACTTCAAAAGTCAAAAAAGTGTCTTTTTTTATTTATTTTTCCATTTTTAGATACCTTAACCAGTGCCCCGAGGACGCCGGTTAACACAACCCTTTTTTTATGTATACTTATTAGTTAGAGCCCAAATTGTAGGTTTACGCGTAAGCCACCTGAATCTTATAAACAACCCTAATCAAATTCGATAAGTTTAATTGCTGTCTAATTTAAATAAATACTAGAATTTCTCCCTTACATTTTCAAATTAAAAAACCACTCGTGGGAAAAACTTACCAATAAAAACTTGGGTCCGCCTACGAAAATACACAAATAGATTAATTTAAAGCATGAATTTGATGATAACCATGCTAAACAAATTATGATTCCAAAAATCTAGTAATTTATAATTTTTTAATTCTCAATAATAGATGAGAGAATTGAGCTCATTAAACATATATGATATGATAATATAATATATTCCACTTGCAAGCATGGAGTAAAAGCGTTGTCGCTCTCATAACTAAATTGAATATATTTCTACTGTGTTAAAATAAGAATCACATCCTGATGCAATCAACATTATTTTTGCTAGACAAATAACTTTAGCTACATCTATGATGATGGGCTAGGTGAAGGTGAATCAGGTGAATTAGGCGATTCAGCGGACGAACTAGGTGATTCAGCAGGTGAATTTGGTGATTCAAGAGGTGAATTGGACGATCCAGGAGGAGAATTTGGCGATTCAGACGGTGAACTTGGTGATGCTGGAGGCAAAGTGGGCGATTCAGGAGGTGAGCTTGGTGATTCTTGAGGTGGACTAGACGTTTTAGGATTTGAAGGTGTACTTGGTGTACCCGGCCATCCAGGTATGTCGGGCCATCCAGGAATGATTGGAATATCGGGCCATCCAGGTATGATTGGAATATCGGGCCATCCTGGTATGATTGGAATATCAGGCCATTGAGGTATGTCTGGTATATCAGGTATAGGTATATCTGGTAAACCAGGTATGATTGGTATATCAGGCCATCCAGGTATGTCGGGAATATCTGGTATGGGTATGTCTGGTATACCAGGTATGATTGGTATATCAGGCCATCCAGGTATGTCAGGAATACCATCCACATTATTTTGTTTCGTAGGAACCTCAACTGCAAAAATATGAACCACAAACAAATCAAATTACACATATCTTCCATCAAATTTACCTTCAAATGTAGTAATTTAAGAATAATGCACTCAAATTAAATTTTGGTTAGTCATAATTTATATATGACATATGCAAATGTGTTAAGTGCATGAGATGATCACATAAATTTTACTACGGATAAAATAAGACAATAAGAATGCCTAATAAAAAAATAATCAATTAGAGTGAAAGAGTTGAAGATGTCTTACTACTTGGACTTTCACGGTTAATATAAAGAATGGTTCGTTAAACATAATGTCCAAAGAGAATACTATGTTAGGGGGAGAGGTAAATATATGAATTTAAGTGGAGAAGCACATAAATTGTAAATGAAATGTCGATATGAGTAGATCTCAATTGTAGCAATTATGTTATTTATGAAAAGAAAATTCAAATGCAAGAAATCTTACCCAAGTTCCTAGCTTCTCCCATGGATGAGATAAAAAAAACCATGACCAAGAGGCTTTGGATGAGCAAGAATAATTTAGAACACATTTTTCTTAAGTAAATTAATATTAAAATAAACTAAAAGTTTGCTGATGAAAATTTGTGTCAAAGGATATTGTATATATAAGAGAAATGGAGAGTGGACGAGTCCACCGTATAACAATAAATTACTTTTTGATCGTAAAACATTATTGGTAAATTATAAAACTTCGAAAACGTCATTGTTTTAAAACAAAATGACAATGGTAAATGTGTATTTATATCATAGGGAGACTATTATTTCCATAGGTATATATTTTGTTGATTTTTTAAGCAACTCTTAACTTATTGTTGAAGATACTTTACTATAACACCATATACAAAGTCAAACATTTTTTTCACTTTTGAAGACAAATGATATACAAAATTTGATTCACAATACTTTTATAAAAATCATTCTAAATAAATCATCTTGTACATATTATTTATTAGAAAGTATCAAATTATACTTAAATGGGCCTTTCAAATTGTTTTGACTGACATCCAACTAATTGAATTTTTTTCTTTTGTATAATATGTATACTTTTATCCACTTTTGAATTTTTTTTTCTTTCCATTTTTAATTTTTAGATGACTTAGTCGAAAGTAGATGAACATGAACAATGTAACCAAAAAAAGATGAACATGAACAAATGAAGTTGTATAAATTTTAAAACCAACATTTAAGTCGATGAACATCAGCCTATATTGTTGGGTTGGAAATCTATGAATGAACATGAAATACAGGTGTGAAGTTGGAAGGAAAATTTAAAATCAAATGCAAGAAAAGAAAAAAAAAAATTTACAACTTCAAATGAATTTATATTTTTTCCTTTAACAAATGAAGTAGATGAACGTGATCCATAGGTGTGAAGTTGGAAGGAATTGGAAGATTAAACATCAAGTAATAAGACTTTGAGTTAATGTGATGTAAATAGAAAAAATAGACAGTGAGGGTTCCACGTAAAATAGAACACACACATTAGTAGTGTGATAATGATAAAAATAATAATTATTATTATTTTCATTCGTGAATATCACTTTACATAATTTTATTTTATGTTGGTTGTGATAAAAACAAGAATTCAACTAAGTTTCTTATCTTTCATTCATTCATATTCAATGGGTTTGTTTCCTCCACTCTTGCGGATTCGTTTATTTATTTTTTTTATCTTATCTACAAGTGTTGTTGAACTGATTAGTGGTTAAGTTTCTTTTTGATCTTATCCATTAGAGTAACTGTTGTCGCTATTTTAGCTATAACAGTTACAAAATCTCTATATAAATAAAGGACTCCTATCGGTTCAAAAATCACGTTAAAGAGTTATATTGAGTTGTCGATAACTCTTTCTCTCTTCTCGCTCAAGCTTGTGTTGACATCTATTCTTCTCCTTATCTCCTTTTTATGTCCCTTCAGAATTAAAAGTGTTCTTACGGTCTTAGTCCCTATTCGGTATAACGTCTCATCGGAATTAAGAAAGGTCTTAAGAATATAGTCCCTTCGATAATATATGTCCCTTCGAAATAAAGAGTAGTTTTAAAATCATAGTCCCTTTTTGAATAATAATGTCCCGTCAAAATTAAGAATGATCTTAATAGTATATAAATAGTCTTTCGATATTTTTCTACTCTTTGAGAAATTAAAAGGTCAGAATGGTGGTATCACCATATTTGAGTGGTTTTACTACCATATTGATATATTGGAGAACTTAGAGGTTAGAATGGTGATAACACCATATTTGAGTGGTCTTAGCACCATAATAGAGTGGTCACAGTACCATATTAGAGTGGTTTCAGTTAGGGATGGAAAAAAAATCCGCACCCGTGGATATCCGTGGATAAAATTCGCCACGGACGCATAGCGAATACCTTAATGGATATCCACGGATAAAATAAATGGATATTTTAACTACCCGCTAATTAATGGATACAGATGCAGATTTAATGATATCCGCACTCGCATATATCCATACCCACTATTAAATTGAGTGAATTACATAAATATCATTAATGTCTTTCAACTTCCTGTTAAAAAAACCTACCTCGGTACTAGTTTTTTCTTTTTTGTAGGAACCAACATCAGTACTATTTTTTTTATTTGGAACCTCGGTTCTTTTGTTATTAGTTTTTATAAATATGTATTACACTTATTTATTCTACTGTGACCTCTCTCAGACTCACGATTCTTCTTCTCTTTAACCTCTCTCAGACTCACGATTCTTCTTCTCATTCTCTCTAACTCGCATCCTTTCAAGTTGTAGCCTCTCGTCGCCGTCGCAGTCCTTTCAAGTGCTTCAGGTTATGTTTATATGTTCTTCGTTTTCATTTATGTGGTTTTATCACTGTTTGTATTTTCTTTATTTACTGTAATTCATTTCTCCTTCTTCGTTTATTTGCTTTCGATTTTGTTCTTTCATTTTGGTTTCTATGATTATGTTTGTTTCAAACATGTGATTTTTTTTACGTATTGCTATGTTTGCTACTTACTTTGTTGCCTTTGTAGTCGATCTCATTTTGCTTTGCGTTCAATGGTGTTATGCGGCATGTTCTTGTTTGTCGCAATGTTTGTTTTGCTCGATCGTGTTCAGGGTCTTGTTTTACTTCTGTTGTGCTTGTTTGTTGAGTTGTTGCTTCTTTATTTATTTTTGTTGTTTTGAAGCCATTCTCATACTTACTATGTTTGAGCTTGTTTTATTTTTATTGTTTTCCGACAATTTTTTTTTTAATCATCAGACTTCAACATAGCTTGTTATTTAGAAATTATGAGTTCAGTATTTTTAATTTTCACTAGTGTACCTTGTACTTTGTTTTTCCACATCTTGTTTATTCATTAACATAGAACTTTATTTCTATGCAGAATGTCTTTTGAACAAACATTAACTCCTTTAGAAGATGTGCAAGCGAATTTGACACCCTAAAATGTGGATGAGTCTAATGTGGTTGTTTCAACTGTTCCGAATGTAGAGCCTAATTCAAGTTCTAATGAAATTGAAAGCCCAATACCATGTGAACTTGAGATTGAAGGTCATAAAACAAAGCTAACTTTTGATGTTTGGAATCATTTCAAAAGGAAAATGATAGATGGAAAGATGAAAGCCATTTGCAACTATTGTGGTAAAAAAGTTATGGGTAATCCAAGGTAAGGAACGTCACCCTTGAAGACACATTGGAAGGCTTGCCCAAATTGAAAAAATCGAGATATAAGGTAAGCTTTGATCAAAACTGAATGTGTTAAGGGTAAAGTTGTAATGGTTGGTTCTTATGCATTTAATCAGTATTAAAGAAGTCCTAATACCATATTGGATGTGTAAATTTCGAACGGTTTTCTATAATGCAGTAGTTAACTGCACAATTGTAGTTGAAGTTGTTTTATCCTGGAGGCAACGTGATTGATAGTCTGTCTTCCACAAATTTGGGTAGTGCCACAAAACGTCTTAAAGAGAGCTACATGGTCATGACTCAACCTAGAAACAACTTCGGTAGATATTCTCTTTCAAAATAGAATTTGGAAATCCAAATACAGCAGTTCGGAAATCCAAAACCAATCTTTATTGTTTTTATTCCATTTAATTTATAAAAACCAATCCAACTGCCAAGGGCAAACTATAAATTTAATACATCCTTTTTGATAAAGAAATTGCTGAGTAGAAGTTAACAACGGTCCTCGTGGATACGAATTTATTTATTACTTCGATAGTTTTGGTTCACTTGCCAAAAGTCTATCAGTCCCTAAATACAAGAAGGATAAAATGGATATAGAAATACATTTCTATACTGAACACAATGAAGTGTTTGTTGTTATAACAACAACCCTAAGAAATTCACATATACGACTTTGAATATGTTTGAAATTCATTTTCAAAAATTAGAACAACACTGTGAACAAGTAACTCTTACTGCCAACAGAATAGCTAGGAACCCCAAAAATGGTCCCAAATGAAAATCAGTAGGCACCATCAAGAAATGGCATTGGTTCACAATTTATTTTTAATACAATTGTAAGAAACCAGGTCATATGTCCTGCAATTATATGAACAAGTAAATTGTTGTTCCGATGCCTAACCTAAGTAAAAATAAATTCACCTATATGACTAGTTAAATCAATATAGTTGGTGAATTAAGTGAATGGTGGATAAACATTAACGTCTCACGCCATGTTTGCTACGATTATGCTATGTTCAAAAACTATGTGAAGTACAAAAGAATCGTCTAAAGTCCTCTACCGTTTCCTTATTACCTATGCTAGAGACGACTCTACATAAAACCTTTTTGTATCATACTATACATTACACATCATAACCCACACATACAGACAGATTAATTGTAATGTAATACTCTATCACAAAATATAGTTTTAATAAAATTTCTATTGTATCATATAAGATTCATAAAAGTATCAAAATATAGTTTTCATGATCATACTTCATTGCTGCTTGTTTCTTACATTACAGACCAATATGAAGATATGATCTTTTTGTACAATGCTTATTTGCACAAGCTGGTTATGTACTTCTTGTCAAACCCTTTAGCTAGAGATAAGGTTAGTTAGTTTTTCATCTCTTACTCGTAGAACAAGCTGATTTGGTTGGTTAAATTCACACCTCTAGCTAGTATTTGGTTTAGGTTGCCAAATTATTATTTTTAATTACTGCATCTAGCCTCTTATCTCTTCCATTATTTAGCCTGTCATTTCTCCAAGTTATTGCATGAGATGATATAATGGCTAATAGGTTTTTTTTTTTAACTTCTCTTCAGTGCAAATTATTGAAGATACGAGAATCCAAGTTGAAGGTTTATGAGTGTGCTTAGTCCATACCAAGTTGTTTGATCACATGATTTTGCACGGATAATAGAATGATATTTCATTTATATGAATATGAAAAATAAGAAGAATGAGACCAATTTGGGACTAAGAGAGCACAAGAAAATTTGTTTGTCACACGAATAAAATTGTTTGATTATTATCAATTTTAGAGGATATTTTGCACATATGTATAAAATTTCAGGGGATGTATTTGCTTATAACCGTTAAAAAAATCCATAACTTTTTTTTTTTCTTTTCAAAAACCCAAAAAAAAACAAATACCTCCTATTATCAAATTTTTATTTTTTGTTTTTTTTCGAATTTCTAATGAATATTTGCAAAATTACAATATACTCGTCGAACAAGTATATCCAAACTTACAATAATCGAATGAGTGAGAACAACTTTCTCTCGTGCGTGTGCCGGAAGTGAAGAAGAAAACAAGCTTGATGGGATCCTTGAAAGTGGAAATCAAGACGTGTTGTTACTTAATTATTTATTTATTTGAAAGCTAATTACTATTTTTGATTAATTATCTTGAATTGATCATATATTCATATATTATGATAGTTTACTGTTTCTTAACCAAGATGTGTTGCAAAATTTATTGAATAGTTCTTACTTGCATTTAGTCCACGCATTGATTTGCTCTTGATAACAACCATTTTCCACTTTTTTTGGTTAAACTTTTCCACTAAGTATGAGCTTTGGCTTTGGTGTATGTGTGTATGAAAAACTAGGTAACTGATCTACTTGCTCAATGTTTTGACTTGCCTCACTCTAATTCGATAAGTTTAATTGCTCTCTAAATTTAATACATACTAGAATTTCTTCCTTATACTTTCAAATTAACAAACCACTCGTGGGAACAACTAACCAATAAAAAATTGGGTCCACCTACTAAAATACACAATTAGATCAACTTAAAGCATGCTAGTTAAATTATGATTCCACATATGTAAAGTAATTTCTAATTTTTTATTCTCAATATTTGATGAGACAATTGAGCTCATTAAATATATAAGATATAATAATATAATATATCCCACTTGCAAACATGGAGTAAAAGCGTTGCCGCTCTCATAACTAAATTGAATATATTTCTACTGTGTTAAAATAAGAATCACATAATGATACAATCAACATTATTTTTCTAGAAAAATAACTTTAGCTACATCTATGAAGATGGGCTAAGTGAAGGTGAATCAGGTGAATTAGGCGATTCAGCGGACGAACTAGGTGATTCAGTAGGTGAATTTGGTGATTCAAGAGGCGAATTGGACGATCCAGAAGGAGAATTTGGCGATTCAGACGGTGAACTTGGTGCTGCTGGAGGCAAAGTGGGCGATTCTGAAGGTGAGCTTGGTGACTCTTGAGGTGGACTAGACGTTTTAGGATTTGAAGGTGTACTTGGTGTACCCGGCCATCCAGGAATGATTGGAATATCGGGCCATCCAGGTATGATTGAAATATCGGGCCATCCAGGTATGATTGGAATATCAGGCCATCCAGGTAAGTCTGGTATATCAGGTATAGGTATATCTGGTAAACCAGGTATGATTGGTATATCAGGCCATCCAGATATGTCAGGAATATCTGGTATGGGTATGTTTGGTATACCAGGTATGATTGGTATATCAGACCATCCAAATATGTTAGAAATATCTGGTATGGGTATGTCTGGTATACCAGGTATGATTGGTATATCAGGCCATCCAGATATGTCAGAAATACCATCCACATTATTTTGTTTTGTAGGAACCTCAACTGCAAAAATATGAACCACAAACACAAACAAATCAAATGACACATACCTTCCATCAAATTTACCTTCAAATGTAGTAATTTAAGAATAATGCACTCAAATTAAATTTTGGTTTGTCATAGTTTATATATGACATATGCAAATGTGTTAAGTGCATGAGATGATCACATAAATTTTACTACGGGATAAAATAAGACAATAAGAGTGCCTAATAAAAAATAAGGTTTAAATATTGCACTTGTCCCTACAAATATGGCCCATTTAAGTTTTGGTCCCTGTAAAGAAAAAAATTGTTTTTGGTCCCTGCAAAAATATTTGTTTCTGAAAATGTGTATTTATATTTTGTTGATTTTTTATGCAACTCTTATAACTTATTGGTTGAAGATACTTTACTATAACACCATATTCAAAGTCAATCATTTTTTTCACTTTTGAAGACAAATGGTATACAAAATTTGATTCACAATACTTTTATAAAAATCATTCTAAATAAATCATCTTGTACATATTATTTTTAGAAAGTATCAGATTATACTTAAATGGGCCTTTCAAATTGTTTTGACTGACATCCAACTAATTGATTTTTTTTTTCTTTTGTATAATAGTGGATGCTTTTATCCACTTTTGAATTTTTTTTTTCTTTCCATTTTTAATTTTTAGATGACTTAGTCGCAAGTAGATGAACATGAACAAATGAAGCTGAATAAATTTTAAAACCAACATTTAAGTCGATGAACATCAGCCTATATTGTTAGGTTGGAAATCTATGAATTAACATGAACATGAAATATAGGTGTGAAGTTGGAAGGAAAGTTTAAAATCAAATGCAAGACAAAAAAAAACAAATTCTTACGACTTCAAATGAATTTATATTTTTTCCTTTACCAAATGAAGTAGATGAACATGATCCATAGGTGTGAAGTTGGAAGGAATCGGAAGATTAAACACCAACTAATAAGACTTTGAGTTAGTGTAATGTGAATTGAAAAAATAGAGAGTAAGGGTCCCATGTAAAATAGAACACACATTAAGTGTTTAAATTACAGTATTTAATTTTAAATACTTGATAATGATAAAAATAATTATTATTATTATTTTCATTCGTGAATATCGCTTTACATAATTTTATCTTACGTTGGTTGTGATAAAAATAAGAATTCAACTAAGTTTCTTATCTTTCCTTCATTCATATCCAATGGGTATGTTTCCTCCACTCTTGCGGATTCGTTTATTTTTCTTATCTTATCCACAAGTGTTGTTGAACTGATTAGTGGTTAAGTTTCTCTTTGATCTTATCCATTAGAGTAACTGTTGTCGCTCTTTTAGCTATAACAGTTACAAAATCTCTATATAAATAAATGACTCCTCTCAGTTCAAAAATCACACTAAAGAGTTATATTGAGTTGTCGATAACTCTTTCTCTCTTCTTCCTCCGGCTTGTGTTGACAGCTATTCTTCTCCTTATCTCCTTTTTATGTCCCTTCAGAATTAAAAGTGTTCTTACGACCTTAGTCCTTATTCGGTATAACGTCTTATCGGAATTAAGAAAGGTCTTAAGAATATAGTCCCTTTGATAATGTATGTCCCTTCGTAATAAAGAGTAGTTTTAAAATCAGAGTCCTTTTTTGAATAATAATGTCCCGTCAAAATTAAGAATGATCTTAATAGTATATAAATATTCTTTCAATATTTTTCTACTCTTTGAGAAGTTAAAAGGTCATAATGGTTGTATCACCATATTTGAGTGGTCATAGTACCATAATGATATATTGGAGAACTTAGAGGTTAGAATGGTGATAACACCATATTTGAGTGGTCTTAGCACCATATTAGAGCTGTCACAATACCATATTAGAGTGGTTTCAGTTAGGGATGGCAAAAAAATTCGCACCTGTGGATATCCATGGATAAAATTCGCCACGGATGCAGAGCGGGTACCTTAATGGATATCCACAGATAAACTAAATGGATATTTTAACTACCCGCTAATCAATGATTACGGTTACAGATGCAGATTTAATGGTATCCGCACCCGCATATATCCATACCCACTATTAAACTGAGTGAATTACATAAATATCATTAATGCCTTTCAACTTCCTGTAAAAAAAAACCTAGCTCGGTACTAGTTTTTTATTTTTTTGTAGGAACCAACCTCGATACAATAATTTTTCTGTGAACATCGGTTCTATTGTTATTAGTTCTTACAAATCTGTATTACACTTATTTATTCTACTGTGACCTCTCTCAGACTCACGATTCTTCTTGTCATTCTCTCTAACTCGCATCCCTTCAAGTTGTAGCCTCTCATCGTTGTCGCCGTCCTTTCAAGTGCTTCAGGTTATGTTTATATGTACTCCGTTTTCATTTATGTGGTTTTATCACTATTTGTATTTTCTTTATTTTCTGTAATTTGTTTCTCCTTTTTCATTTATTTGCTTTCGATTTTGTTCTTTCGTTTTGGTTTCTATGATTTAGTTTGTTTCGAATATGTGATTTTTTTTTTGTATTGCTATGTTTGTTACTTACTTTGTTGCCTTTGTAGTCGATCTCATTTTACTTTGTTTGTCGCAGTGTTTGTTTTGCTGGATCGTGTTCGGGGTCTTGTTTTGCTTATGTTGTGCTTGTTTGTTGAGTTGTTGCTTCTTTATTTATTTTTGTTGTTTTGAAGCCATTCTCATACTTACTATGTTTGAGCTTGTTCCTTTTTTTATTATTTTCCGACGATTTGTTCATTAATCATCAGAATTCAGCATAGCTTGTTATTTGGAAATTATGAGTTCAATATTTTTAATGTTCACTAGTGTATCTTGTACTTTTTTTTTTGCACATCTTGTTTATTCATTAACATAGAACTTTATTTTTATGCAAAATGTCTTTTGAACAAACATTAACTCCTTTAGTTGATGTGCAAGAGAATTTGACACCCTAAAATGTGGATGAGTCTAATGTCGTTGTTTCAACTGTTCCGAATGTAGAGCCTAATTTAAGTCCTAATGAAATTGAAAGCCCAATACCATGTAAACTTGAGATTGAAGGTCGTAAAAGAATGCTAACTTCTGATGTTTGGAATCATTTCAAAAGGAAAATGATAGATGGAAAGACGAAAGCCATTTGCAACTATTGTGGTAAAAAAGTTGTGGGTAATCCAAGGTAAGGAACGTCACACTTGAAGACACATTGGAAGGCTTGCCCAAATTGAAAAAATCGAGATATAAGGCAAGCTTTGATCAAAACTGAATGTGTTAAGGGTAAAGCTATAATGGTTGGTTCTTATGCATTTAATCAGCAGTAAAGAGTAGTCCTAATACCATATTGGATGTATAAATTTCGAACGATTTTCTATAATGCAATAGTCAACCGCACAATTGTAGTTGAAGTTGTTTTATCTTGGAGGCAACGTGATTGATAGTCTGTCTTCCACAACATTGGGTAGTGCCATGAAATGTCTTAAATAGAGCTACATGGTCCTGACTCAACCTATTAACAACTTCGGTATATATTCTCTTTCAAAATAGAATTTGAAAATCCAAATACAGCAGTTTGGAAATCCAAAACCAACAATTTTAAGACGTTTCGTTCTTCTATGTCTACAAAAGTAATTACTAACTCGAATGTCTACAGAAGAATTTTATTGTCTCTAAATACAAGAAGGATAAAATGGCTATAGAAATACATCTCTATACTGAACACGATAAAATGCTTATTGTTATAACAACAACGCTAAGAAATTCACATATGCGACTTTGAATATGTTTGAAATTTATTTTAAAAAATTAGAACAGCACTATGAACAAGTAACTCTCACTCATAAATGGGTCCCACCACCATTAATTATTTATGTGATTTTTAATTTTCTTTGTATCTTTATCTCTTCAAATGAGAGAAATGAAGAGAATTATAAATGAAGAGGATCCTAACTCGTTGTTTGAGTGTTACCTACAACAGATCATTTTGGTTGTGTGAATTATGTTATGGTTATTAGTTTTTACTGGTATGTAGAATAATGGTAGTAGTAGTTGCAATTATATGTTGTTTGTTTTACCAAAACTATTCATACACAAGGCAGTACGAAAAATGTGAAATTGTTTATGAAAATTAGCAAAATGTAATAGTTTTATTGATTTGTGTATGAACAACTTTAATGTGACTATTAAAACAAAACGCGAATAATATTCAGTTTTTTTTAAAACTATTAATAAGGCACACTTTTAAAAGTGTGTGATTAAATATCAAATAATGTGTTCAAATTTTTGCATTCACATGATAATTGCTCTTAAAGATATTTATTTAACTTCTCGCAACTTGCATATAGAAGTCAATGATCATATGCATCATGCATGTTCATGTGGGTTCTTGCCGGATCTTAAGCGGGTTTTTTCCCCTCCTTTGTCAATCCACAAGGAACTAGGGATCTGTAATGCATGTCTTGTGTATGCAATTTGCAATCCTACAATATAAATATAATAAAATGCTAATTCTTATTGCATAACAAACACTTCCCAATATTCTTCAAGGCTTAAAAATCTTCCACCATCACCTCAAGACCGAAACGAAAGAGCATAACAAATTGAAAATCTTGGTCAAACTGTTGACTTTCTACAAAACACATTATAAGTCAAAACTCTTCGTGATCTACCCCCACTTAGTGCTTAGCACACAATATAATACTATACCAAAGGAATCCTTAACACTTGACAATAACTTAATAAGAAAATGCTTAAAATCTTCACATAAAAATGGATACCTTCGAAGCTTAGTAACCATAATCAAACTCAAAATCAATCTATAACAAACGAATAAACACACATTCCTATTTCATAACATGGGTTCTAATATTAACCCTAATCCAAAAACCCTAACCACCAAGTTACTCTTCATTTCCCTTCTTTTATTAACAAACCTCATAACACTCTTTCTTTCCTCCACTTACCATTCCTCCACTTGTACACCAAATTTTACAACCACCACTGTAGCCACCACCGTTGAAGACAGCACCGGCGACGGTAACCTCCCACTGGAATTCTTTGCTTCCACGTCACCACAAAAACTCCCACTCGGTTTCAACCGAAACTTCAACTCCGATACCGTCCACCCTCCCGCCGGCAGCGCATGTACCCTATTTCCCGACGATATCCGCAGCTTCATGTCCTACGACGTGAATGGATCATGTCCAGACGACGAGATTCTCTCTCAAAGACTCCTACTAAAAGGCTGTGAGCCTCTCCCTCGCCGCCGTTGCCGTCCAGCAGCACCACCAAATTTCCCGCCGCCCATCCCCTTCCCTTCAAGTCTCTGGTCCACACCCTCAAATTCCTCCGTCGTATGGACCGCTTACACATGCAAATCCTACACATGTCTCATTGACCGTTCCCGCACGCAGAGAGGCTTTGATGATTGTAAAGACTGTTTTGACCTCAACGGCCGTGAGAAGCACCGTTGGACAAACCCTAGATCGAACGGTCTAGATTTCAGTATCGACGATGTTTTAGAAACACGTGAACCCGGTTCGGTTCGAATTGGCTTAGACATAGGTGGTGGAGTAGCAACTTTCGCGGTTCGAATGAAAGATAGAAACATTACAATCATAACAACTTCGTTAAACTTAAACGGTCCTTTTAATAGCTTCATAGCTTCAAGAGGGGTTGTTCCTTTATACATGAGTATTTCACAACGGTTTCCGTTTTTTGATAACACTTTGGATATTGTTCATTCCATGCATGTTTTGAGTAATTGGATACCCGAAACATTGCTTCATTTTTTGTTGTTTGATGTATATAGGGTTCTTAGACCTGGTGGGTTGTTTTGGTTGGACCATTTCTTTTGTGTCGGGGATCAATTGGAGAATGTTTATGGACCTATGATTGAAAGTGTTGGGTTTAAGAAAGTTAAGTGGGTTACTGGGAAGAAGCTTGATAAGGGACCCCAATTTCAGGAAATGTACCTTTCTGCTTTGTTGGAGAAGCCATTCAAGGATTCTTGGTGAATAACAAGGTTTTCAAATTTCTCTATAAAAAGAAAAAAACAATGTTTAAAAATTGAACCGAATCAAGTCGTTCAATCGCGTGAATTGGAATTTGCTAAAGTTTAGTTACGTGAGTGGTTCGATTGCAATTTTGTATTAGTTTGAACGATTTCAAGCAATTGAACTATAATCTGGAGATCTCACCGATTTTAAATATTATAATGATGAATAGTTATTTGATTTCCTTTCTATTTTACCTTCAACACTTCTTCTTCCCCAGCAAACATGATATTTTGCCTTGCATTTCGAATTTTGTGTATAATTATGAGGCATGTCCATTTTTTTAGATGTGTGTAATTAACCCTTCGATTCTCAACGAGAAAATTAATACTTAGAAAATCGAACTTAAGTTCTCCTAAACAACTTGTCTTTGATATTGAAGCTCATTAACGAGGTCAATTGTTTGATTATGAGGCATGTTCATTTGAGGATGAGTACTTTTACCAATTGGTTTTGACCATTTAACTTGGGTTAAATATGTACTTCATTCTTAAATTTAAGTTTCTTAAATGTAGAAATAAGGTATTAAATATTTGTTAGCATTTTCAAAAAAAAAAAACTACTACTTCCTCCGTTCTTAAATACATATCGTAGTTTGATCATCTGCATTATTCACATGATCTACCTTGATCACATTTTTTAATTAACATATAAAGACAAATGTTAGCATATAAAATATTCAATTTGTTTGAATATTTTCAAAATATCAACTTTTTATAATTTTTTTTGTTCTAGATAATTAAATATATTAATGATCAAAGTTATACATTGACATACATGTGTGAAGTAGTCAATTACGACAAGTAATTAGGAACCGAGGGAGTAATATATACAATGCATATTTTGTAAAGAGTCATAAAAATTCCTCAATTAATGGATCAAATCAAACAAACCATAGAAAAATAATTTTTCCGAATGCATTGCATTAACGAGGGATGCCAGCAACACTCTCTTTTGAACACTTTCTTTAACATTATGAAATCATTGTATGTCGCACCACTTTATGTAGGTGATGACATCTCGTCTTTACGTAATTTTATATGTATTTTGATCACATTTTGGAGTTCACAAGGCAGCTTAAGCAGCAAGAAAAGCAGAAAAACTGAAGAAAGTACAAAGAAGAAAAACGTGTCACGATTTGCATAAAACGTGACACGATTTGGCAAAGCAAAATACATGCTCTCGGCATTGAGGAAAACGTGCCACAATGGAAAAATCATGACACTATCTGGTGAAACCCTAATCCAGCTGTTTGTTATACATATGAAAACGTGTCACGGTTTACTCAAAACGTGACACGGTTTTGGGCGAATTTCTGTGCCTATTTAAGCTGAAGTCTATTCTAAAGACAAGGGTTACGAATTGAGAAGAGCAAAGTGCGATTTTGAGACCTAAAGACGGCTAGGGCGATTTCTTCAACCTTCTATCAATTCATGTATGTTTTGATTTCGTTATTGATTATATTATTTGTAAACTCAATTATGAGTAGCTAAATCTCTTAGAGCTTAGGTCTGAGATGATTCTTTGTAACCCTAATTGATCCATGTTGCTATGAAACTCTATTTATTGTGAATGACAATCTAGTTTTTATTCAATTCAATTGTTCTTAATGCTTTTTATATCCTGATCAAATATAAACATGATTTAGTGAGAACGAATGACTACTGACCATAGTTTTCGACTTAGACCTAATTGAATTGTTCTAATAAACATGGTTAGTCTAGGAATGGATAATCGTTTATTAGTGATAATAGGTTAACGTGCTTAAAACCTTTAAAGATTATTATACCACCTAAGGAATTAGGGGCTGTAGTTTGAGAAGAGGGTCCTAACTCAAGGGATTGATTAAGACTATTTTGTTAACTATCGTGGAACTAGAAAAGCATTTATAAGAATAGGTGCAGTATACTAATTAGGGGAACATCGATGATTTGAAAGACCTGATCTCATCTCTCTCTTATTCTTTACAACCAATCTTTATTTTCTGTCATTACTTTTATGCAATCAAACCAATCAGCTGCCTAGTGGGAAAACAAAATAACTTTTATACACCCTGAATAATAACGCCATTGAATTATTGAGATTAACACAGTTCTTGTGGGAACGATCTTATTTTATTATTTCGATAGTAATTGGTGCACTTGCCTAATTTGTCTACCAGTAGATTCAATTTTCAAAATTTAGATGCACATTGATTTAAACCAATAAAAAAGTGATTGTTAGATTGTTTAAAAGAGAGTGTTGCTAGCCTTCACCCCACATGCCACAACTAAAAGTAACTTCCGGTCAAAATAGACAATTTAGCAGGTTTATTTAAGTTTACAACTTCTTGTCTATAAGGGAGGTTAACGTTTTCCCTTCAAAGAAAGGGAGGTTAATGATTATCCTTCTTCTTTTTCTTCTTCATTCCGAAAAAGGGCAACCCATCTCTCCCATTCTTGATTATTTTTTATTTACAAATGTTTCTGTTTTTTCTCTTTGATAGGAATAGTGCATGGTTTGTCAAAAAAAAAAAATGGAATAATGCATGGTTTGTCAAATTTGAAAGAGAGGTAACTGCGACATATGGTGATGGGAGAAGATATTTGATGAACATCAAATGATTCTAATGTTGATTCTTAAGTCTTCTAAAAGGGAAACATTCAACTGGCATACTTGAAAGTGAGATGTTTAATTTATGTTTCAAAATAGATTTGTTGGTACAAGAAATTCAAATGAATGATTGGAATCCATTGCATTTTGTATTTTCATAAGTTTAATTGTGTATATGTTCTAGAGGAGAAATTGGTAAAGGAAAATATGAATGAGAATGACAATGAACAGATGAAATTGTAATTCTCATCAGCCTATAGTTGCGTAATGCAGTGGTTCACCCTCCATTGGGCTTCAATCTTATAGTGACAATGAATTGTTTTTGATTGTGATTTGCAAATTGTAATGACAACCACCACACGAAAGAGGCACACAGTTAAATAATCTTATAAATGACAATGAATTTTTTTATTTTTTTTTATAAAGCCAGAGTCAATGACATAAAAAAGGAATAGAAAACAGTTCAAAAGTTGGGATGTCTTGCAGATTCTGGTATGTTAGGTGCTCATATATATTATTAAAAAAAAGAAAAAAAGAAATATAAAAAAAGAACTGTGGGGACATAAACCTAACCCAATCGATCCACACAAAGTGTATGCCAAACCCAATTGGGTGATTCAAAGAAATAAAAACAACACCGGTGGATGTGTAACATGCAGTGTATGGACAAACCGTCAACACGGAATGAATCCAAGAACCAACAACTTCTTGCGACAGCAACAAGTACAACGTCTCTTTCGAGCCAAACAGTCCAACATCAGCATCAGTAGAGTGATGAGGATTTTGAAACCCCGCAGGTTATATAGAGCCAAACTTCGTGAAGGTGAGAGATTCTACCGCCAACACGGATACATAACCCCACGCCTACAACCCATTATGTTGCAACAAAAAGCTTCACTGCCATTTCTAGCCAAATCCAATAGAAAGCAACTCAAAACCAATTGAAGGCCATATCAAAGGATGGTCAATCAACGGGTCTGAGCACCACGAGCACCGCCAACACGGTAACACTCGCACCCACTATTCACAGCAACAACGGACAACAAGTGCATGACCATTTCTAACCTAGAAGACCTGTTACGAAGCACATCTATGATCTTGGAGGAACATTACAACGATAAGGGTGCCAAACCACCTAGACAAAGACGGCAAGCATTCCCATCAAATAAGACGAATCTGAAGAAAAAAAAACTCTTTTTTTTTTCCTCTGGCGTATTATTCTGGGGTATCAACAGCTCTGGACAAACCATAACACCCAACGGCGATGGCAACGGACCACCCAACCACCACCGTTGAAAAACACTGGAAACAACCCCACCACTATTTAATCCAACCGACGACGGTGACGGAAACCATAGAATAGAGAATCTGAACTAGATCAACAGATGATTATTAAAGCAGAAGCCAATACTAGAAAGAAACAACGCTCAGGCGAAACCACGACGTAGGCTACGTGAACGTGACAGAGTAGTCCGCGGCGGTGCCGACGACTACTTGAGCAACCCCGATCGGGGTTTTGAGTGATGCAGCCAAGAAGTTGGCGAGAGCACCACCCTCTTTCCATGACTACATCTTGAAAAACAAGTTTGGAATTGGGAGGAGAAGAGGAGGTCGGCGGGAGTTGTTTAAGAGAAAAGAGCGAGAGCGTTTTTCAGAAGGAAAATTAGGGAGAGCGTTTTTTCTAGGTTTCAAGATGTTGCGATTTTGGCCCCTAAACTAAATAAACTACAAAATCGCCCCCCAATTTTGACCAAGTCAATGCACATGTGGTCGCCACGTGTGTATTTATTTAATTTTTTAATATTTTTTTATTAAAAAATATATTATTTTTTTAATTAAAAAAAAAAAAATACACACGTGGCGTCCACGTTAACTTAGACCTGGTCAAAATTGGCCTGGGGGCCAAAACTGCAAAAAAGTCAATACGTAGGGGGCGGTAGTTTATTTATTTAGGGGGCGGTTTTATGACCTATACCAACGGCTTTTGAGACCTTTACCAACGGTTTCTGCCGTTGCTAAATGACAAGTTTCTTGTAGTGATGACACCCGTTTGTCCAACCCTAATCAATATTTTTTTTTTTTTTAGGGAAGCCCTAATCAATATATATTGACTAGAATTTTTCCCTTATATTTTGAAGTTAAAACACCACTCAAGGAAAGAACTTACCAATAAAAAAATTAGGTACAAAAATATACAATAATAGCAATTTAAAGCATGCATTTGGTGATAACCATTTTACTAGATATATAATAATTTTATAAAAAAAAATATTTTCAATAATAGATGAGAGACTTGAGCCCATTAAATATATAATGACGAGGAAAAAGAACATTACTTGCATATTCCACTTGCAAGCATGGAGTACAAATGTTGTTATTATCAAAACTAAATTGAATATATTTTTAATATATAGTATCATATAATGATACAATCAACATTATTTTTGCTAGTAAAATAACTTAACTTATATCTATGGTGTTGGGCTAGGTGAAGGTGAATCGGGTGTTTGAGAAGGTGAATTGGGTGATTCAACAGGCAAATTAGGTGATTCAATAGGAGAATTGGGTGATTCAAGAGGCGAATTGGGCGAGTCACGAGGAGAAACAGGCGATTCAGATGGTGAACTAGGTGGTACAAGAGGCAAAATAGGAGATTCAGGAGGTGAGCTTGGTGATTCTGGAGGTGGACTGGACGTTTTAGGAGTTGAAGGCGTACTTGGTGTACCTGGCCATCCAGGTATGCCGGGCCAGCCAGGTATGCTTGGTATACCAGGCCATCCAGGTATGCCTGGAATACCAGGTATGAAACAATCAGAACGTGCACCATCATTATCTTCAGAATTTGTTTTATCACAATATCTCACACCGTCCATCTTATTTTGCTTTGTAGCTACCTCAACTGCGAAAACAAGAACCACAAATAAAATCAAATTACACATATCTTCCATCAAATTTACCTTGAAAGCGGTAATTTATGAATGAACAACACAAATTAAAATTTGGTTAGTCATAGTTTCTATATATAACATATATCCATATGCAAATGTGTTAGGTGCATGAGATGATCACTTAAACTTTACAATGGACAAAATAAAACAATAAAAGTTCCTAATAAAAAACAACCAATTAAACTGAAAGAGTTGAAGATGTCTTACTACTTGAATTTTCATGGTCAGTATAAAGAATGTGTGCTTATATAGCATGTAAAAAGAGAAGGCTCTGCTAGGGGAGAGGTAAAGAATAAAGACATATTTCAGTGTAGAGGTACACAAATTTTAAATAAAATGTCGATTGAGTATAGCTTAATTGTAGCAATTATTTTATTTATGAAAAAAAAATCAAATGCAAGAAAACCCATTTTTTATAGTTCTATTTATTGGAGAAATCTTACCCAAGTTCCTAGCTTCTCCCATGGAAGAGATCAAAACAACCATGACCAAGAGGCCTTGGATGAGCAAGGCTAATTTAGAAAACATATTTCTTAAGTAAATTAGAATAAACTAAAAGTTTCTTGATGAAAATTTGTGTCGAAGGGTATTATATATATAGGAGAGATGGAGAGTGGGTGAGTCCATCCATTTGTAAATTACTATTTAGTCATAAAACATTATTGGTAAGTTATAAACTTAAAAAACACTCATTATTTTAAAACAAAATAAAAAAGTTAAAAGTAGTTTTGGAACATAGGAAAATTGTTATTTCCATAGCTATGTATTTTATTGTTTTTTTGTTTATGCAAATTTATAACTTATGGTTGTAGATTCATTATTATACTACCATATACTAATTCAAAGAAATTATCACTTTTTAAGGTCAATGGTAAACAAAATTTGATTCACATTACTTTTATAAAAACCATTCTAAATAAACGGTCTTGTGCATATTTCTTTTAAAATGTATGAAATTATACTTAAATTGATCTTTTAAATCGTTTTGACTGACACCCACTTGATTGAATTTTTTTCTTTTGTGTAATATATGGATATTCTTATCTACTTTTGATTTTTTTTTTTTAACCATCTGATTCAGAGGAAAGAGGCATTGCTAATTTGGACTTGAGATAAGTAAAGTATGGAAAAAAATTATTCTACCTAAGAATCAAACCAAAGTTCTTTTAAAAAATATGTTATTTGGTAAGTTCACCTAAGTCCTTCCATATGTTAAGTTGCTCATGTTGATCACCTAAGGTCATTCGTGCGATACGGAGTACATGTTCGTCAGTCCTATTGGGATCCATATGCGATCAAATAGTTATTAGGTGGGGATTTACTCTCTCATAATTAAGTAATTGAAACATAAACAAAGTTGGTATTTCTAAATTGTCATCTAAATGAGCAACCTCTACCTATGAATCTTAGAAGTTCACCACAAACCCTTATTGGTCCTTAGTAGATTAAATGAATAGGTCTAACCCTATAATGGAAAAGAATAAAGTTTATATGCAACATTTGGAAAAGTCGACCAGAAAATTCTTCTACAACCTCCTATTTTTATGATCAGATAAAGATTCTAGGTATGTCACACACCCTAAAATTCGTAAAAGCATTAAAAAATTTGCATATAAAAATTAAATAGATCTCAAAGCATAACTGAATAAAAACTTGAACTAATACGATACAACAAACAAGTAGTGGTTCATTTGGAACCCCAACCAATTAGAGTTTAGTTACTCATGGTAAATAAAAGTAACTTACAAAAGAAATAAAACATACTCAAAGAACAAAGGTTGAGAAGAGACTCCTCCTTGCCTTCCTCTTGAACCTCCAAGTTCTGAATGCATAATTGTGAATGAGAGCTTTTCTATTTGGAGGCAAGTTTCAAGCTGGGTTTAGGTTGAAAAACTGGGTTTTTCCCCAAACTCGCAGAGGAAACACAGTTGAAAGTTGTATTTTCTCAAAACCTCAAGTGTAACAACCCATATTTTATCTACAACATAGAGGTCTTTATTAATATTTTCTTGAGTTATCATTTATTTAATTAACGAGTTATTGAGTAAGTAGAGGCAAGTTGTACTACTTATGGTTTAGCGAATAGCTTATTAAAATAGCAAATAGAGAATTTGTTATATACAATGATGGTGGATTAATAATTAATTAATATATATATATATATGAGAAAAATATAGGACAACGTTGGATTTGTGTTAATGTAAAAGGATTAAAGAAAGTATTATAGTGGTCTACAAATATGTGCAAGTTGTTGGAGTAGATTTTTCGGCAAATAGTGTTGGCTGCTAAAAATTAGGAGGTTAGTAAACACAACAAGGCTTTAGTGAATTCTTTGACTGGTTCACTACACGATCTTTAACTCATATTCCTATAAACTTGGCCTCTCTTATTTTCTCCATACTTTTTTGATTCTTAGGTAGAATAATTTTTTTCCATACTTTACTTATCTCAATTTTGCTATGTCTCTGAACACACATATAATAGCATAATGCCACACTCCTTCCCTCTGATTCCTTCATTTTAATTTTACACACTTTTGGAGAATTGAGATATATTCACATTGATTCGCTTCCTGTAAGCGCTGCCCCTCAATATATATATGTATATAACAATATATCTTCTCTAGTTTCGGTTTCTCTTAAAATTCTCTCAATGACCCACTTGTTCATTGAAAATAAATTCCCAACTCTTATTCTCCTTCAATTTGCGTGTAACATCAAGGTAAGACCTTCTCATTATTTTCTCTTGTTCCTCTTGCCTCCACTTTGTCCTTAATACTATGCCTCTTTTTTTGAAGTTTCAAGTCCTTTCTCTCTTGCAAGCTCTTTCGTTGAACTAGAAGCCTTGTTAGGATGCGTGCAACTAGAAGCCTCATTAAGGAATAAAGCGTATAAAGTAAGGGCTCTGGTGTTGACTATGATTTATATGAAAATAATAGGTTATGATATTGAATTTAATATGCTTCTTGATTCAATGGATGAGTGAAAAGATTAATTGTTATTAATAAATATAAGAATTGTTGTTTAGTAATTTTTGTTATTGACTTTGACGAATATGTGAATTTTGATAATTATACGTATGATTGATTAGTTATGAAATTGGTAATTTGTTGATTGATGTATATGAGTGCTGATATGTGAAATTATGAGTTTTATTGATTTAAGGTGACTCTCTGTTGATTTTGTCTCTAGAGGTTTTGAGAAATTTTATTAATTTCGAGGTGTGATGATTTTGTGGAATTGATAAGTTATGTGGCTTGAGAATATAAAACTATAAAGATTTGAAGAAAAAATACATTGCATTCATAGCATGGTATATAATGGTGTCATAAGTGCCAAATGGGACGATTCTTATTCACGTGCCAATTAGGGCGATTCATATGCATGTGCCAAATGGGGCGATTAAAATCATTTTGCCAAATGAGGCAATTAAAATCATTTTACCAAATGGGGCGATTAAAACTATTTTGCCAAATGAGGCGATTAAAATCATTTTTCCAAATGGGGCGATTAATATTGTTATGCTAATTGGGGCGATATCCGGATCATGGTCTAGTTGCATTTCATGCATCTGCATTAACATTGAGTCTTGTGTCTCATTCGAAAAGAAAAGAACAAAAATTATTGAGCTTGTGTTTGTTTCTTTTCTAATATTTGGGAGTGGTGAATATTTTAAACTAAAAAGAAATGTCTTAGGACAATTCCTTGATAATGGTTGTATATTCTTATTTGATGTTGTAATTTATTATTGATTTTATTTCATGGGTGTTGAAGACAAACCCTTACAACCAACATTTTAGGTACCAAAGGAGATATGATGTGTGCTTGATGCTTTGCTTGAAGTGTGTACGCAGGGAAACAAATTTGGATTTTCTGAATTGTAATTAGATTAGTTTAACTATTTTTGTTAAGTTCTTGTTAGGAAAAAAAAAATAGTCTTGTTTTTCTAAGAAGAAAGAATTAGACGTAATGTTTTGGATTAAAAATTTGGGACGTTACATCAGGCGCCTCGTGCGTGGGTTGGTGCGCCTTGTGCATGCATGCTGAAAACAATGATTTTCATCACCGTTTCGCACACCTGGGGGCGCGTGGCTTCTACTTCTAGTGCGTTTTTGCCTTTTTCTTCATCTTTTTGGCTGTTTTCTTCCTCCAAACTTGTCTTGGGACTTGGGATAGAATTTCCCCAACTTTTAAGGTCTTCAAAGGCTTCTTGAATCTTTATTCCATGTCTTCCAAATTCTTCATGAGGTGTCTTGATTTGTCGAGTTACATGATTTTTCAATAGAATACTTACAAAACACCTAAGAATTGTGTGGTTTAGGAAAAAACTAGAATTACATGACTCGATGTGAAAACATTAGAAAATGTCCCTTAAACCATAAGCAACTTATCTAAAACTCCTCTTATTTGAGTCAAATCACTACTAATATGACTGAAAAATATGCTAAAAATAATGTAAGATGACCTGTCACCACATCTCATTTGGTCTGAAGGGAGCGTTAGGGGTCGTTGGACACGATTGGATATCCTCTAAAGCCCGCGAGAGACGCTCTAGTCCAAAAGGAATATGTGGGCTTGCAGAGTATGGATTGAAATCTCCAACAGCCCCAAGGGGTTGTTCCCATTCTCTGAGTGCATGCTCATTTCTTGTTGTGATAGCTAGAATATTGTCCCATTTTGTGTTCAAAGTATCAATATGTTATATCAGGGAAAATATGTCTTCCCATTCATAGAATATTCCTCCAAACATTGAGAGTTCCACAAGGAAATAATTACGGTCTTCTTCCTTCTCCTTCTTAGGGGCCTGAATATTGCTTGCAGACTTCTTCTATAAAGGTAAGGACTTATCATGTTGTTTAAGGTCCCTTTCCTTGTCATTTGTGTATTTTTGCAATTTTTGAGATGCATGCAATCCTTTTGTATCAACTCCTTCATCCTTAAACTTGGCATTAATGCATTCCGTGATACGTTTGAAGGGTATACTCTTGGTGTGTCTGGAGGTACCTCTTTCTAGACTTGTCGAACTTCTCGCTGTTTTTCCCCGACTTTTTTTTCTCTTGGGGCTTCTCGCGTTGCTTCTTATTATGGGTTGTCATCACCTTGTCAGCCTCAAGCATCTCTTTATATTGAATGTATCTTTCAACCTTCTCTAACAAGTGAATGAAATCTTTGGGTTGTTCTAGGTCAATGTGCTATTGAACCATGCCATAGCTCCTTCCGATAAGGTCAAAACGAACAACTTACACTCTACTGGATAGTGAGTATCATGGAATGATAAGATCGTGTATATGGTCTCTACATGGTCATCTGGATATCTGATCCATGTAACAACCCAATTTTCGCTAGATTTATTCTATTATTTATTTATGTGTGTTTATATGTGCTTATATGTGATTAATTGCCTTTGTGTGTATTTTGAGTTAGGATTAGTGGATTTCGGTGTTAGAAGGGTATTATGGTCATTTTAGACTCATGGGTATTTTGGTCATTTTGTGAGCAAGGGTAAATTAGTAATTTCATGGTGAGGGTTGTTTTTAGTGTTTCAAATGAGAACCATTATTTTTACTAAGTTACTATTCGGTAGTGATAATTAGTTTTAGACCGGTAATTATTCGATAACTTTTAACCGTTAGTGGATAGAAACTTTGAGAGTTAGTTTATAAGTGTTGTGAGCCCATTAAGACATTAAGTGGGTTAAGCCCAATTGTGTAGAGACTATATAAGTATTAGTCATTAAAGAAAATAAGGTCACATAATATTTCACAATTTTGAGAAGAGGTAGAAAGAGGAAGGGGGAAAG
>Ga0315913_1000515_pt1 | contig 35274 bp, 14 predicted proteins | sample MpolsnodulesMG_FD_207736 | JGI IMG/M metagenome (GOLD analysis project Ga0315913, IMG submission 207736) | Medicago polymorpha root nodule microbial communities from Los Angeles, California, United States - small nodules | ecosystem: Host-associated > Plants > Roots > Nodule | place: USA...
CCCTTCTTGTGGTTTTTCTCACCTTCAATGCAGACAGAAAATTTGTTCACCATTTCGCCATTTCGCGCGTAAAATGCAAACCGTTAATCTGTTTTCGATGTCGTTTTCGCCTACGCGCTCCTGACACTTAACTCTATCATAATCTACAGAGAAATTCAAGTTTCAACCATCCAAAAACAGATTCCCAAAATCCCAAAACCTCACATAATCACTTATTTTCAAAAACGTTAAACATCGAGTTTTCACACGAAAACCCCGTTTTCTCCCAAACGACTCAAACAACACAACCTTAATGTAAAAACAGAAATTCTATCAGGTCTAACTCACCCAACAACATCAAAATCTCAGTCAATAACTTCATATATCAAAAATTCATTTTGGTCCTTCACATGAACAACTTAACACAACTTCATAATTTCAAACCACAACTTCACAAATGGAATACTCATGGTATAAATCAACAACAACAACATCTCAATTCAACAACAACCTCATTTAAATATGAATTTCATCAACAATCAACAACCATAACAACACCAATTTGAGCAAAAATCAACAAAGGTTCATATAACCACAATTCAAGTATGTAAATTCAACAACAACAATAACATATTTAGCAACAATTTTACATACCCAAACTTAGCATCAAAGTAAGATCACGAATTTCATCATTTAAATCCACAAAAAGCACAATTCATAAAATAAGCACTTATGAAATTAAGTAGAAAAAGATATTTTAGCTTAAGTTATGAATGTACACTATCCCCCTTACCTCAAATCAGCAAAATCCTAGCTTTGGCTTCACTTTTGCTCCAACCTCTTGAATCTCTACCCTTTTCTTCCTCTCTAACCCTTGTTCTTGCTCTTTCTCTCTACCTCCCTCAAAAGTTTGTGAAATGTGTAAATGACATAATTTCTCTAAAGACTAGAGTTTATATAGGCTCTACATAAATGGGTTCAACCCTCAATTGTCTTAATGGGCTCAAAGTTCACACTAACTAATTCACAAAGTTTCTATTCACTTATCAGATAAAAATAACGAATAGTTACCGGCTCTTAATTAATTAATTACTCTGTCTCATTAGTAACTTAGTAAAAATAATTATTGCCACTAAAACACTAAAAATAATCCTCACAGACTCTTGTTCAGAAAATGACTAAAATACCCATGAGTCCAAAATGACCAAAATACCCTTTTATCGCCAAAATCCACTAATCCCAACAAAAAATACACACAGAGGCAATTAGTCACATACAAGCACATATAAATACACATAATAAACAAATAAAATAAATCTAGCGAAAATCAGGTTGTTACATCTTACAACCAATATTACCTATTCTCATGGCTAACCTTGTTGGCACGACCCAATGGACCCCTGAATACCCATTTTTATATGCCGAAAAGTCTTGGGCTATTCTCATGCTTCAAACATTTTGTCTAACCTTATATTTCTAGCAATCTCCATTCTCTTTCGTACATCGGAAGTTTGTCTATGATTTTAGTGAATTATGACGTCTGGGATCTTTCAATCCTCTCATTATCGACTACAATTTTTGTTCCTTCGTTGATAACATCGACAAAATGCTTGTTAGTTCTTGTTGTGCTTAGACCAACATAACTTGGACAACCAAGTTCAAACAACCATACCATAATTCAAAAAGTAATAAAGTTAAATTAGGTGAATGCATTTTCTAAGCAAAAGAAAGAAATAGAGATTATGAAAATATTATCATAAGACTACATTCCATGATCCAAGACTAAGAAAAACTACTTACTCGTCATAAGGATGAGCTTAACCAAATAAAATAAAGCGAATGCACAAAGTAAAGACAAAAAAAAAACTATATACAAAGAGTATTTTGTGATAAGTCGTGTCAAACCAAAGAGAACTCAATTCTATCTATTGGTAAGTACTACTAAGTTTGTGCATTACATCAGAAGTGTAAGATTGAACATCTAGTACACACAAAAATAAAATCAAGTGCTCAAAAGAAAAACTACTAATTAAGAGTGTAATCAAGTGCCCCATTACGACCGTGTAATAGCTTCTGCTTTGAATGCTTAATCATTTGCCTTCGTCCATCATTAGGTGACGACTTTGGCTCACCCATTATTAATATCCATGCACCAAACATAATAGTGTTAGACGTGAGGAGATGTATGGAACGTATGTGTTTGGTTGTGCAAGTTGGAAGAATTGATTTTGATAGAATTGGTTTCGATTAAAAGTGGTTTTTACAAAATTGGTTTATGTTTGTTTACATTTATGTAAAAGTGAATTGAACTATATATTTGTGTACGAAAATCAATTCTAGAATCAAAAGCTACAAATTCTAGTTTTAAGTATAATCAATTTCGGAGACAGGATCAATCATATTTAACAACAACCAAATATTTCAGAATCAATTCTCTTTCATCTAGAAATGAAACTAAACAAACATTCTAATCGCAACCAAAAAATGATTAACAGTGAATTTCATCAACTTTTCTATTACACATTTCTAATACAATGAAATCAATGACAAGTGAGTAAGCAACAATTTTACTCTGAATAATCTTCCCAGTGCATTGCAATCCCACAAATTGAATTTTTGTCAAGTAGCCTAGTGGCTTGAGCTCACACATCTTAAATGTACAGAAGTGGGGTGTCAAAGGTTCAAACTCCTACCCCTGCACAAATTATGTAATGTCCCTACTACCTGAGTTAAGCTCACGCGAACTAAATTTAAAAATAACAAAACTGAGTATATCAATAAAATCACTAATTTCTTCAAACAAACAAAAATTCACTAATTGAAATACAAGTGTAACTAGTAAGAAAATTGAAATATAGGCGGTGTAACTTGAAATCTTAACTTGTTTAATCAATTTAATTTTGTCAATATAAAAAACTTGTACAATCCATTTAGTCATGAAAAGTTCTTTATAAAAATTAGTCATGAATTTTTCGTGGGGTGACATTGTTGGAGTAACGTCTAATTCTCTAAGTGTACTATGACACATGTGATGTGTCTTCCTCTCTTAACTCTATTTTTTTTTTGGAAAAAAGAGGGGATGAAAACCTCTCTAACTTTATTAACCTATAGAATAACCAAAGGATAGCTTTTGGATGAATTGTATTGTCAATGTCATGATGTTGTTCATAACCAACGCGTTTAAAAAAATCAAAGACTATTTTAATATATTTTTAAAGTAAAGAACTAAATTGTGTTATGACAAATGAAAATATGTAGGTTTCTGTGAACTTAACTCAGTTGGTAAGAATAATGCATAATATATGCACGGTCCGAGGTTCAAACCTCGAACACAAAAAAAAGTGTATAGTATCATCTTTGTATGAATATTATTTTAAAAAAAAATAATAATCTCTGTATGATTATATAAGCTCATAAAAAAATTGTCTCAACTTAATATTACCATATATGGACTATATCAACGGTTTTAAAAAAAAGTTGATAGTGATAATAAAAGTTATAAGCAAGGCTCATGAATTAAGAACCACACGACACAACTAAAGGAAAACACACGTGAAATTTGTTTGAAATCACATGGCAAAACTGAATGACCACCATTGATGACGATGAACACAAAACCACACCATAAGAATAACAAAAGAATAAGGACATATTCCTCTTAGAAAACTATTCTCCTCCTAATTATTTCAGTCATACGTTTTTTTACAAAATTATTTCAGTCATATAGCACAAAGAAATACTAAATAAAAAATTCATTGAAGAAATTAAATAATAATGGCTTTTTCTAGGTATAATTCTTGAAACTACATATAACTCGTCCTTACAAAACCGGCTCGTGAGGTGAGGATTGTCCCTACTTATAAACAAGGGTGGGGGCCTCTTTTGTGCAATATGAGCTTTAACACATCTCCTCACGACCAGCACTATTTGGTTCATAGACACAAATGGTGGATGGTCCGATAGCGGAAGATGACCCAATAGATCTTAAGAGAGACTCTGATATCATCTTAGAAATCGTTGTTGAGCCTAACACAATCCTATAAAACTTACTTGTGAAGTGAGGATTCCCCAACTTATAAACACATGTTCACGTCATCTTTTATCTGATGAGGGACTCTTTAACAATAATCAATGATCTAAAGTTCAAATTCATACTAAAATGTACAACACTAATTAAGATATGTGTTTGACATATCAAATTTAGAAGCTTATAGCGGATATGATGACTCGTAACTTATAAATTTATATGAATAAAATAGACTTGGTTATTCAGAACTCTTTCTCACGAGATCATAACATTTTTGTGGCTAAAGTATTTTTAATAAATTAATTCAATTATCATTTGTACCTATAGTTTATTATGTTTATCCGTTATCAACTAACTTATCACTTTATTCTTTATAGGTTAATCCATTATAAGATAATTTTCAACTATCCACAATTTATTTTTTTGAAAGAGAGTCTAAAGAAAACTCCAAAAAAATTCTTACACATTGGACTTGATTAAGTATCAGTTAACTAAGTCGTTAACAACTATAGATTCATCCGATATCAACTATCGATTATGTTTTTTCAAACAAAGCCTATAGTTTTTTTAGAATGAGATTTACCATATTAAAAAAAATCATATTTTACTTAAAATATTAGCCTCCCCATAATTGCTTACGAAGAATTTTGTTGGTTTCAATTCGTCTATTTATCCAACAATACTTAAATAAGATGGTAAGTGATCTCTTCCATCGTAATTAAATGTCATATGTTTGAATTAAACATTGACATTGCATAATCGTATCTTATTCGAGAGATGAGTCTCTATATTACACTCTGAGGATATCCAGTCTACTCATAAAAAAAGACAACAAAAGTTTTTACAAACAAAAATAATCAATCTTTTTAGTATTTGAAAAACATTAAAATTATTTTTCAAAATCATTATTAAAAAAATTCTAAAGCATGTGCTAATTATTTCAAGAAAACGGGTTTATAAACACATCATGTAACTGTCATAAGCTCAATTCACATTTCCCACTTTGCGGCAAAACCAAAGTCTCAATTTTTTCATCTCTTTCTTCAACATGATTGTTATTTCTTGTTCTTTATTTTAGTTTCAGATTCTGTTTTTCTGTTACAAATACATGTTCTTGTTCCAAATTTTCAAACTCTTCAGTTAGAAAGAAAGAAAAAAAACCTTTTTTTTTAACCATGGCTGCAAAGAAAGCCATTGAAACATTCTCCAAAAGCTTGATAGAAGAAGTACACAAATGGGGTTGTTTCAAACAAACTGGTGTGAGTTTAAGATACATGATGGATTTTGGTTCTAAACCAACTTCAAAGAATTTGTTGATTTCTGCGCAGTTTCTTCATAAGGAACTTGCCATTAGAATTGCTAGAAGAGCTGTTGAACTTGAAAGGCTTCCTTGTGATTTGTCACAAAAACCTGCTGTTTTGAAGGTACCCTTTTGGTTTTTTTATGGAAAGAAATAATGGGTTGTTGTTAATTTTCTATTTTTGTTGATTTTTATTTTAAGTGTAATTATTATTCTTTGATCTTATCTGTTTATGTGGAAATGAGTTTTGGATGTTTCTTGCAAGTTTTAATTATGTGTAGTTTAGTTTTGTTAATTAGTGTTTTTGAGGGTTTATTGTAAGCTATGAAGCCGACACTTCTCAGATTAGGAGTGTCTCGGTGTCCGATACGTGTCGTATCTGACATCGACATGACACTGACACATATAATTATGTTGAATTATGTGCTTTTTTTTATTATTAGCGGTGTCAGTGTCGATGTGTATTTGTGCTTCATTGCAAGTTTCAATTATTTGTAGTGTTACTTTGTTAATTTTAGTTTTTTTATGTTGCTTGCAAGTTTGAGTTATTTGTAGTGTTATTTTGTTTATTTTAGTGTTTTGGTTTTGGATGTGTCTTGCAATTATTAAGTTGATTGAATTTTAATATTAATAAAAAAGTGGTTTTGGGGATTAGCATTAAGAATATATAATGTAGATTATTGCTTTAGGTTTCTAGTTTATAATATTTGTGGATAATGAACATGTCATGTTAAACCATATTTGCAATTGGCATGTGAATATGTTCTGTTCTGTTTCAATGTGTACCATGTTTATTTTTTTTTAGAATTGTTTAATAGAACATTTTTTAATACAGAAACCTTCACCAACATCAAAACTTCAATGTTAACAATGCTAAAATGCATTGCAATTTTTAATTCGAAGAAACGAACTTCTTAACATGTTCTTAGAGTTGAAAATATATTATCTGTAACAACCAACCAATAAAAAATAACAGTCCTCCGATTTTTGTTGCGAAAAATGGAAATTTCCTGCTATTAAATTCAGTGATTCTTTGTGATGATGACGTTTCAAAAAAAGTTATTCTTTGTGATGACAGATACTATAACTCATTGGGATTGAGATCCTGTTTTATGAGCCTGAGTTCCTGATAATGGTAGCTTTACGATCACGACTTTAAATAGAGGTCATGTAATAGTTGTGGCCACGTCACGATTCTCGATATTGTGGAGAATCGCAGTCAAATGCAACATTGCAGTTTCGTCAACGTTAAAAACTGTTATGCTGTGCCTCATTTCACAGCCGTAGGCCTTCATTTAAAACTGTGTATGTTGGATTGGTGTAGGTTTTAACATGTGCTATATGGCATTTTAGCAATATTGGCAGAATGACTCGTTGTAAAATTGATTTTTTAAAATGCCTATTGAATGTTTGTGCTACATTTTTTTGATTTTAGGTTAGAGATTGGTACTTGGATTCATTCCGCGATATTAGATCCTTTTCTGAGATCAAGAACATGAATGATGAAAAAGAGTTCACTGAAGTGATCAAGGCCATAAAAGTGAGACACAACAATGTGGTACCTACAATGGCCTTAGGTGTTCAGCAATTGAAAAAAGATGTGGACCCGAAGATTATTAATCAGGATTTTGTTGAGATTCATCAGTTCCTTGATCGTTTTTACATGTCGAGAATCGGAATCCGAATGCTCATAGGTTAATTCCTTGACTGTTTTTATTTACTACTACATTTTTCGTTTTAAATCTGTGCGGTCGCAGCATACACCGTTACCTTACTATGTGTGTTTTTCATTTTTGTTGGATTCAGGACAGCATGTTGAGTTGCACAGTCCAAATCCTCCTCCTCATGTCGTAGGTTATATACATACAAGAATGTCTCCGGTGGAGGTAGCAAGGAATGCCGTTGACGATGCACGCTCTATATGCTCTCGTCAATATGGAAGTGCCCCTGATGTACATATCTACGGTGATCCTGATTTTACTTTTCCGTGAGTTACATACTTTTTACTTCCATGAATTCATTTGTTTATGTTTTATGCTAGGAGTGGTTATTATCTCATAACAATTTTAAACTGTACTCAAGAAGTTATTTTCTGTTCTGTTATTTAAAATAGACATGTTTTTGCAATAGGTATGTTCCAGCTCACTTGCATCTTATGGTATTTGAGTTGGTTAAGAACTCTTTGCGTGCTGTCGAAGAGCGTTACATGAATTCCGACAAAGATCCACCTCCCATAAGAATAATAGTTGCTGATGGATTAGAGGATGTGACCATAAAGGTAAACCTTTGTTAACCTTTATGATGCATCGGTTCTTTTCACTTGCTATTATCATGATTCTTTGTTAAAGCAATTGGTCTAATTGGCATTGTAGATTTCGGATGAGGGAGGTGGAATACCAAGAAGTGGTCTGCGAAAGATTTTTACATATCTGTATAGTACTGCTAGAAATCCATTGGATGAGCATGCGGATCTTGGAGTTGGCGATAATGTGACAATGGCTGGATATGGATATGGTCTTCCTATTAGTCGTCTATATGCTCGGTATTTTGGTGGCGATCTTCAAATAATCTCGATGGAAAATTATGGTGAGTAGACTTTTTAATTCATTACAATAGAATAGATTTCCTTTTGTATCCAATGTTATCAATTGTGTGGTTTGTTCAAATTCCGCTACACAGTCGTTCTATAGTGCGCTGCTATAGCCACCATTATACTAAATATAAATAGCGTATTGCATTACAATAAGGATTTTTCAAATTCTACTACGCTATAGCGCTATAACCGTTATTTGACAACTGTTTGTATCTATTCTCCCCTTAGCATAAAGGAGAGAGATTTGAGATATGAGATCTGATTGATATGATAATCTCATTTGTCATTTTCTTAGTTAAAGATCCTTTTGAACTTCTACAATAATAATTACTACTTTTATCAAAGTGTCAAATAAAATATCATTCTTTCCTTAAGACTTTGTGAGTTTCTATTTTGCTGAGGTTTTAGAAACAACTTATAACACGTTCATAAGTTGTTTTCACTTCAGTTTATGTCCATAAGCTTATAGCTTATATAAAAACAATTTGACTTTATTTTATCTTTCTATAGTAATAGCTTATACATAAGCGCGTGCACGAGAACTACTTATGTTATAAGCACTTTATCCAAACAGGGTCATATTATATAAAATTTTAGAGTAGTTGTTTGTTATTTTTTTTTTGAAGGAGAGTAGTTGTTTGTTATTATAATATATTTTTTGCCTTTTCTTTTATGTTAAACAATAAAGTATTCTGATATGATCATTGGTTTCTTTGTAGGGACTGATGCATATCTACATCTATCTCGTTTGGGAGATTCACAAGAGCCATTACCTTGAAATTAGGTTGTTTACTTACTTTTCAGTCACACTCAAAAGGCACAGTATGCAACATTAAAGAAAGAACGTGGTAGGAAAATCACATTAAAAAAAAGGACATATGCGTTGGCATTTTTGTTATTAAGAAATTTCTTGTAAATAATTCATACATATATGGTTGTTTTTAATATAGCTTTGGGGATATGTCCTTTTGTTATTGCTTAGAATTAATAAGGAAATTGATGTATATGGAGGACCCATCTCTAAGTGGTCCTGGAAAAATCCCAATCCAATGAACCACTCAGTGTAACTTGTTTTTCATACTCAGTAATCATGATCACTATTGCAGTAAGAGAATAAGAGGAATTAAATTTGATATTTGTTTTTCTTCTAAATTTTAATCATTTAATTACATTTTTTTTTCGACATGATCATTTAATTACACATGAATAGTCATAATTAAGCAAAATATGTAATGCACTGCTCATTTTGTTTGTATTAACTCTCTAGTTCCTAGTGGAACCTGAAAAGAGACCCTTGTGATCTGAAGTTTGATCTGAAGTTCGAAAGAAGGTAAGTAAAAGTTAGTTAAGAATTGTTTCCACTATGATAAACTCACTATTCACTTGAGATCAATTACTTGATTAAATGCGGTGCTCCTTACTTGAATGTGACATTTGAACCTACTCTTGTTTTCTTCAACATGTCCTCTTTTTCCTCCAGGTCCCTCGAGCCCACTTTTGTGTCCAAACGCCGTTTCACTAGCTTTTTCCTATTTTCTCTAATATCAAATAATTAAAAAGTTGTGACCTCAAAAAAAAAATATAAAGCACGACATCCGTTTCACAATATTTGTCATTTTTGGAGAACAATTGTGTTTCATATTACTTGTCATTTTCAAGTTTTAATACAACATTAATTATTGGTTGTCAATAATACCCCCTTACTTATTTATTATAGAGAGAGAAATAATAGAATGGAATAATAAATGGTTAAGGGTATTATAAAATAGGGTTAATAGTGCCTTTCACCCCTGTAATATAGGACATTTCCAGTTTTCGCCCATGTAAAATTTTCGGTTTGATTTGTATCTTTGTAAAACTTTTTTTTTTCCGGAAAAAAACCCACCCCATATGACTATGCATATTTGCTGATGTGGTACACTGTGTGGCATGCTGACTGTGCATATATGCTTATATGGCTTGCAGACCGTATAATTATTTTTATTTTTTTAAGGGTACATGTGACATTTGTGCCTTTTTAAAAAAAATAATATAATATCAATTCATTTATATTAATTTAGAAATAAAAATAATTTTAAAATTTGAAAATTAATTTTTGAAAATAAAAAAATTCAGGAAATTTTTTATTTACGTTTTTTTTTAAATTCAGGAATTTTTTTTATTACGAAAAATATTTTCCAAATTTTATATTTTTTGTTTAAAAAATAAAAAAGGAACTTTTTAATTTCGAAAATTTCGTAAAAAAATGATTTTTTTTTCTAAAATTTTAATTTCAAAAAAGATTTTATAAAAATTTGGAATAAAAATAAACATTTTATGATTTTTTCAGAATATTTTTTTAAATTTCGAATTTGTTTTTTCTCATTTTAAAATTTTTTTATTTTGAAAATTAAACTCTAGAATCTTTAAAAAAATTAATTTCGAAAAAAAAAACCGAATATTTTTTATGATTTTTTTAATATTTGAATTTCAAAAAAAAAACCAAAAATTTTGAAAAAACCTTATCGTTTTTTCTGATTTTTTAATATTTGAAAAAAAAATATTTTTTTTTCGATTTTAAAATATGAATATTTTTCTGATTTTTTGGATTTTTTATTTTTGAAAATTAATTTTCAGATATTTAAAAAAAAATCTAATGTGGAGAATTAAAAATTAAAAAAAAACCAAGTCAGCGTCACATATGCGCATTTGATGAGTTGGATGTAGGAGGGGTGTTTTTCGGAAAAAAAGCAAAAAAAAGTTTTACAAGGATGCAAATCAAATCGAAAATTTTATAGGGGCGAAAACTGGAAATGACTTATATTACAAAGATGAAAAACACTATTAACCCTATAAAATACACACATAATTTCATCAAAAATAACAAAATTTGTTTTATTTCTTGGTATGTGTATATTCCTCAAATACGACAAGTATTATAAAACGAGTATATCTTTTTTACTGTTTTCTCTCTTGTATTTGATCGAAAAATTGTTAATGGTAAATTTGTCAAGGAGAGGGGCGATTTATTAGTAACAAGGATTGAATTCTAAATTTCAAGCTTCAACCCAGGGATGATCTTTTTTCTTTATTTATCTTCAAAAAGAAAGAGGCTTTTAGTATTTTGTTCATGCGTTGAAGTGTGATTGAAGCATGTAAGATCAAGTTTGTCAATGTAACAAGTAAAACTGACCGGTTTTACATTCTAGGTGTGAAATTTATGTTAAATCGAAACTCATAGTGATTTCACACGAAGTTAACCAGTGTATCATTGGTTAAAATCGGGTAAAATCGAGTAGAATCGGAAGAAATCAACTTGATTTTATCCAACTTTTACTCGATTTTGAAGAAATTAATTCTTGTGTTTTTTTAGATGATTTAACGACTTTAGAAACTTATCTTTTTTTTTTTAAATGACAACTTTAGAAACTTAACAAACACTTGATAGTTTTTTTGGATGATTTTAATATTGTTTTTAATATTAAGTAAACTGGTACAAGTTTACGAGAAAATTCTACCTGAACAAAACAAGTTGACGTAAAAATTCAAGTGTGACAAACTTGTTTAAGCTAGTGTACATAAATTTGGACCTTTGGTGTTTTGCATGGTATCGTGCCAATTAGGAAGTTCCTACCAAAAATCACAACCCTTTGTATTGTGTATGTTTGTCTACCATATTAATAATAGTAATAATAAAAATAAAAATAGTAATAATAAAAATAAATAATTTTTGTCAGAATAACGATAGACTTACACTCATGTAAAGTGTCAAAGTCCCTCATCACTATAGTTTCAATTCTAATAATTTTTCATATATGCAATTAAAATCAATGAAAATTGTATCGGTATTACCCGAAAAAGATTTGGATCCCCAGCAGTATCAAAGTGAACTAAATGTTGCAAATGTAACTATGATGAAGAGTGCTGGGCATACACTAAATTTCTAACGGGACATCATCTGATTGATTGAAATTCAAATGAGTTGCACAAAATCATGTAGGATCTACAAAAATTTTGCAGGACTTGTTTAAAATTTAACCAATTAGCGAGTATATACTGAGAAAATTGTGATATTAGCATAATCCAAGTAATCATTTTTTTATCAAACATTGCAACTACAGTCCTTTTTATCCCAGCTTTTTTTTTCCATGACAAACACAGATAAATCTTTGTAAATTGTGATCACATAAATCTAGTATTATGTACATAATTCAATGTCAAAATTTATCTTACAATAAATATCATTGGTAAGAATAGCTACCAGGCGATCTTAATACATTCAATATTCAATCCAGATTGAATGCAAATCATGCCCCAATAGATGAAATGAACACGGTTTTATACACGCCGATGACGACCATCTTCATTTTTCACAAGGAAGCCAATAATACAGGCCCACAACCAGCAACCAAATCCTTATTCCTCCACAAGGAAAACTGTGTAACTTGATTACTCACTCATATCATCATCAAAATAATTCAGATCCGACTCATCGTCACTGGCACCATCAATGTTAGCATGATCTGCATCTGAAGATCCTACTGCTCCATCAGCCATAGTAACCAGCTCATGCGAACCCTTTAGATGCCTTTCAGATCCATCGTCATAGTCTATTGAATCATTTTCATATTCATCGTCCAGTTCAACACCAAAAGAGATATTCTACAAAAACAAAAGGGATATTTCAATCAGATATCCACATTGTTGGTGCTTCGCTGCTGACAAACATATGGTGAAGTATTTTTTTTTTAGGGGATATGGATAAGTAGCGTAAACACAGCAATACCCAATTGTTGGTTGGATGTAACAATGCAATATGTAACATGTAACTGAAACTCACGTGCAAGTGACGCGAACAGTTTCAACATATACGGAAAAAAAATCAATATATGACCAAATTGGGTTAGACTTTTGAATTCTTTGAAATCAAGTGATTGAATCATGAACTATTACAGATCAATTACTACATTGTATAAAAATCTAAGGTAATCAAAACCAGGCATGCCAGTTTGACAAGTTGGGCCGGAAACCGGATCTGTTTCCGGTCTCAAAGACCCTCGGGAGTTTTATAGAAGAAAGTTCTTTACTAGTTGTTTCTTTTTTCAAATCCTCCTTTTTTTTCACTACATTAGAATTAGAATTAAATAGTTACAAGTTCTTTACGATATTTTTGTTTGATATAAGATTTTAAAAATCAATAAAAAAAAATTATTTAATTACTACCGGTCCAGCCCTGATCAGACCATTAAACTTTGAAACGGTGACTATCCTGATTTAATATCAGATCTGATTTCGATTACCTTTATTTATAAAACATACAGTGCATGGAAACATAAAAATATAACTTAACAATCGCCAAGACAACTATAAATGTATCAGGAATCCAATTAACAGCAATTAATGCTAAGCACTGATTACCTTGTCACTATCAGAGCTTTGTGCAGTGGTATCAACTATCCAGTCACCAAGTAAGTGCTCTTGTAGAACATTCTCAGCAGAGGTTGACTTTGACTCCCTTGACCTTTTTCTTACTTGGCATTCTCTAAGCCGCAAATTGTAGTGAACGTACATAATGTCATTGAGTTTCTTCTGTGATAGGCGATTTTTTCTTTTGCTATATATCTGATCATACATGCTCCCATCATGCTCACATGCAAAGGACGAGCATGTCTGACTTAATATGCGAACGGCTATTCTTTGTAACTCCAAGCAACTTATTCCATGTTGTTGCCACCAAGCAGCTAGTGAGGTAAAAAGGGTAAATTAATCAATCAACTCATAGAATTAGCAACACACCTCCACATATTTATTTGTTGCATGAAGCATCTAATGCAGTAATTTACCTGGTTCAAGACCTGTTCTTGTGCTAATTGCCAATTCAGTTCCAAAGTCATCTTGAGCTGAATTATAATGAGGAATCTGTAAACAACATCATTGTGAATAAGATATAATAATTAGAAAATATTAAATAACGTATATCATATAGCAGTTATTAAGGATATCTTACTTGCATTGATGCAGATATTCGTCTCATATTATCTAGTTCTAGCCGAACAATGCATTCATTCAGACCACGTACTACATCAGAATGCTACAGTCATATCAAACATTCACTTCAGAAGAGAACTTGAATAAAAAATTAGAAAATTCACAACCATTAGAAAATTATTATTCTGGCATACCGAAACAAAATCTTGACGATATCGGTATGACGGATTCAAGAAGTAAGCAGCCAAGTAAAGAGGATGACAAAAGAGAGAGTTACAGTGCCTGTCTATCACCTTCCAGAATGGCTCATATTTCCGTGCATCATCGCCATGAATAGTTTTGATTGCAAGTTTTGCCCTGTACAAGTCGTTATATACATATGGCATTGACAAGCTCTCACCACTAGACATCTTTTGAAACACTTGCAATATGGGATATACTGAATTCCTCACATACTGCATTTTCTTCCAAAATGTAACATTCAAAACAATTTTTTGCACCTCTTTCCCCTGGCTTGAACTGGAGAACCTGGATGACATCCATTTGTTTGAAAGAAACATTCTTCTGAGACTAACTCGATGATCCAACAAATTCTGCAATGTAGCAAAGCTAGAAGCACACTGGGTGCCAGCTGGCTTTAGAAGCTCATTTCCATGGGTAAATTCACTTTTCATAAGATTTAACAACCATATTTGATTGTATATTAGTTTCGTAATTTTCTGCCCCTTTTCCATGCACTCTTCTACACATCTAATCTTCAGAAAATCTTCAAGCACCTGATTAATACAATAGATAGCACAAGGCGTCCAGAACAAATTCCTTCTCCTTTCTTCAAGCATTTTCCCAGCAGCTTTATAGTTAGGAGTATTTTCGGTTATTACCTACGTCAGAAGGGGGAAATAGGAGAACCAGATTAATAACAGATACAAGTTGATATTTACGATGAAGGAGGATGCCACAAGAATAGAAAAAAACATTTTACCTGCACTACATTTTCCTCACCTATTTCTTCCACTACTTTGTCCAAAAGCTTAAATAAATATGTTGCATCTTCTATAACATTAGTGGCATCAACTGAAGAAACAAAGTATACACCATGAGGAGATGAAACAAGAAAGTTAATAATTGTCCTACCCTGTGCATCTCTCCAACTATCAGCCATTATCGAACAACCAGTGATGGCCCAGGAAGCCTTATATTCAGCAAGGTAATTCTTAATGGAATTGATTTCCTCCTGCAAAAAGCGACCCGAAATAAGTTGGCTGGATGGGCATGCCAGTCCTTGTCCATATTGACCAGCCAATTCCAGCATTTTATGAAAATATACGGAATCTGCAGCTTGTAAAGGAATTCCTGCATGGCAAAAGAACTTGCAAATTGAAGAAAAAAGTTCCTTGCGTAATTTCTTAGTGGGTCCTGTCTTAACTTTTAGTTGTTTGCAAGTTTGAAGATTCTGATTCGTGGAAGGTTTCAAGTAAAAACTATCTAATCTTGATCTTCTTAACGCTGGTTCTGGGCTAGTATTAGAGGACATTCCCTTAAAGGTCTTTCCTGTATCTTTAGTGTATCTCCTATCAATATCAATCAAAGCTTCCTTGTTCATATGATGCAAAGTATCTTCCTGCTGCTCATACTCATCATCTTCATTATCAGACTTTGGATAGAAAGGCATCAGATCCTTAGCCTCAGGTTGCCTATGTCTCTTTCCAGTGCGATGCCATTTCATATTCTCTTTTATTTTAAGATAAACTTCTTCTGGAGCACTTTTACAAGGCGCTACCTCTCCAGGAATCCTAGCCAAATGTTGTTTAAATCTATTAATACCGCCACTAACAACTTTCTCACAGTAACTGCATTTGACTTTTTTCTTTCTCTCATCCTGAGCAACACCGTGTTCCCACCCTGGGTCAACATATCCTAAGGACCGCAGAGGAGTTAAATTTACAGATACATTCCTGCCATCCATCAATTGCTTCCCTTTGCTTCTACACCCAACTTGCTCTTCATCGTCTTCATCATCATTAGACTGAAAATTCATATATGCTTGTGCATCAACTTGCTTTTGTTTCTTATTTGAACGGCACCCTTCCAAATTTTCCTTCATTTTTAGGTAGACTTCCTCTGGAGCCTTTTCACAGTATGTTACTTCACCAGAAACTCGTGCTAAATGCTGCTTTAATCTGTATATCCCACCACTAACAATTTTCCCACAGTAATTGCATCTAACCTTCTTTTTCCGCTCATCTTGAGCAATGCCATGATCCCAACCAGGATCAACATATCCCGTGGAGCGTATTGGAGCCATTACATCCAAATAAGAGCTATCACAATTCTACCTGCATATGCATAAGTGATGGATGAATACAAGGCACATAAAAATTTAACTACTATAGCATATAAATTATAAAGTAATCCGAGAGCCTCCCCAGTTCCAGTACATCAAACTCTGAAATCTCTAGTTGTCAAGTAAAAGAGGATGCGTGAAAATTAAAGCAAAGGAAGCATGCCAATAGGCATCAAAAACACCGAGAGAAAAAGTACATAAGAGAAAGAAAACCCCATATAGCTAAGGTGAGTAGTAGGATGACTCCAAAGAAACATCAATACCTTTTGCTTCGTTGACATTAAAAAGGTCAACAATATGAAATACTTTGTAACAAATTTCAAGACAGTTTTCCGATAAAAATCAAGGGCCCAATATGGTATAAAAAGAGCACCATCAACTTCTACAGTAAAGCCTACATAACCACAAACCACATTTTAGAAACACACATTGTCCCACACTCAAAAGGGCATTAAGAAACAGCAACCTACATAAACACAGTTGCACAATAATCTTCAAGAGTTTTGGCTTGAAATGTCCTATCGATGCCAAGTTGGGACTAGCATCGAGACTCGAGAGATATTTCCTTAATTCCACAATACATCAATCCGAAAGTAACTCATGTATTGTACCTGTGAGCTTTAGAAAACACCCATATAAATTTAAAAGGCAGCCAAGGAAACCCAACTTGCAGAAATTCTTGATTTCCTTTTCATGTCTCTAATTATCTATCCCTCAACAAAATCACAAGGAGAATTTATTTCAAACATGTATAGATTATTAAACCAACAAAAGAATCAACTCATTATGATTACTAAATACTGATTACCCATTAGCACAGCATCTGCTTCACCTTCAGATTTACATTCCTTCATAACCTATGTCGATTCCAATCTTTTAATTTACTTAGTAAGCAACAAAGATGTTGAGATTTCTACTAGCTTTGTTTTTAACAGTAACAATGTTATGACTTAAGCCCGCCCAACCAAAAAGGCCAGTCCATTAGGTGGGAGAGCCTCATGGCTTACATACCACATTAAGTTTGCTTATTTACTTTTCGTGAAACAACGATGCATAAAAGAACATATCACTATTTACCACAACTTCCTCAAAGACAGGTCAAGGCAAATTCATCAACACTCATCGATATCGTCTTCCCCTTAATATTTGAGTGTGGGTGAGTTTATTTATAAAATTTTCCTCACCCTACTTCTCTTACTATGCTATCTTGCAAGGAAAGGAAAATTTTATGATAATCAGTTATTCATTTACAAAATCATTAAATTGCGGATTTTTTCTGTCTGTAGATGAAGTGGTAAGCACAACTTGAAATTCACACGCACAACTGTGAGGGCAAGGTTCAAATCTCACACGCACAACTGCGAGGGCAAGGTTCAAACCTGAATGATATAGGGGTGTTCGCAGTGCAGTTCGGATCGGTTTTGAAGCAAAAAGTTATCCGATCCAAAATAAAAATCACGATTCGGTTTGAATTGGATAACTATCCTACAAAAATCCGATGGGATCCAAATATATTATGCGGTTTGATTTGGATCAGTTTTTTGATATCCAAAATGCAACATGTAATTCAGAATGAAGGTGTCGAGCCTAACAATATCAACATTGTCAGTTGACCTAGGTCTTACAAACTAAATTGCGGAACTTAATTTTTTCTAAATAATGTTTTATCCTAATCACTTACCCTAAACTTCAAACCCTAACTGTAAAAAAAAAATTATAAGCATATAAAAATTTTACTTTTACTTTATTTCATCAAAAATAACCTGAAAAATTAACTGGATCAAAAATTCCATCTAGAAATACCTAAATTTCCAGAAAATGAAAATTTCCTTTGGCTACTATTCCCAATTGCGAGAATAAGAAGGTCGATCATAAAAATAAAAGAAAGTGAGAAAACAACCTCAAGTACGGAAGAAGATCCGGATCGAAGTGGAATCGGCGGCGGAGATAGAGTTTCAGGCGGTGGAAGATCGACGGCGGCGGAATCGTTCGGTTGTTGACGAAAATCGGTTAGGAATCGTGAGTTAGGGTTGAATTACTGGGTGAGACCTTCTTAACTCGACCCGGCGCGTTAATTCCTTTTCTTATTTTCTTTATCAATAAATTATTATTTTTTATGCAATCAATAACGTTTTACCCAAAACATAACATAAAGTATATAAACATTAAATTTTAATTTTTTGTTAGGGATTAAATTTTAATTATAATGTCTATGTTTACAAATGAAATTAAAAAAATATATAATTTATACATAAGATCATTGTAAAAATGTTTTAAATACACATTCAATAATATATTGTCTTTTTATTTAGAATTAAAAACACAATTTATCATACATTATTCATTGATGTGATAATAGATCCTTACATTTATGTATAATTTTAGTTGAAATTGACAAAATATATAAAATTAGCAAACGAATATTAAATGAATAAAATGTGAGGGCGTAAGTGTGGAGACGTCGTCTGTTTGCATGGGAGGAGGAGAGTGTGAGGGAGTGTTTTGTTCTTTTACATAACATTGTTTTGCAGGATAATATGAAATTCATGGTTATTCGGTGAAAGTCTCCTATCGTTATACTACTACCACAAGTGAAACTTCAGACATAACTATGGTTGATGACGTGTAGCATAAGCATATCCCTTCAAAGATGTCTCTGTTGGAGTGGCGCCTCCTACGTAATATGTTTCCTACTAAAGACAACCTGGTGCATCTGGGTATTCTTCTTCCAACAGATGCGGCGTGTGTAGCTGGGTGTGATCATACTGATTTGCGCGTCTTGTGTGAGTAAAAACACATTCGGTAATATATATCTCATTTTGATTTGTTCAAAAAAATAAATAAAATGTAGTTATAATTATTTAACCCTTTGATTTTGATATAAAAATGATTTAATAATCTAAAATTCGATTGAAAGATGTTAAAGTCGGATAAAAATTTCTTCATCCATAAATCGAATTGAATTCACGTCATGGTTAGTTTCTAGTCGAAGTTTAAACTTAATACTTGATTTATAAAAAAAATAGTATTGACTAATATAAATTTATTTATGACGTGCCATAAAATAATTTTTTTATTATATTTTACCCGACTTTTTTTGTTAACCAAACGTATATTGCGCACGCAACTGTGAGATTAATCTTTTCGAGAATTGAAATCTATTTAAAAGACCGATATCTTTCAACAAATGTTTCTTCATACGCATCAATCAAAAATCAAACTTGGAATCAAATGATTAAAGAGGTGAAGTATCTAACAATAACACCTGTGTCACAATAGGGTCAATTTTATTTTTTTTGGTGGTCGGAGTTTTAACTCAAAATCTTGCATATATTATATGAGTAGTGATATATATACAACCATTTGTGACAACTTTGATGACAACTTTCATTCTCTCTTTTCATTGGTCCAAAACAATAGAAAAAGAAAAAAGAAGAGAGAGAATAAGAATATGATATGAATATAGAGAGAAATATCAAAAAAATTGTACAAATATTATTTCTCATATTATATATTTCTCTATCAGCTAAACTAGGCTCGATGAAACACGGGTCAATCTCACTCTAATGACAAAACACAGTTTTACCCTGTTGAGAAATTTGGTGAGTTGAACTATTAAACTAATATGAATAAAAAATATACAAAGTTGGTGAGTTGACTCATGGGGTCTTAACTTTTGAGGGGAAAAAACGCTCACCCAGTCCGATTTCAATTATTTATTTCTCTACCGCTTCTTTGTTTAATTTATTTTTAAGCGTATCATCAAATCCTTTTTTTTTTTAATATTGAAAGATTAAGACAAAAAAAAAAACCTTATGCATTGGTACATATTTACATATTGCATGTCTTTCTGATAATTTGAAATCTAAATAATCTAAATCATAATAAGAAATTAAGAATCAATAGAGGGTCAAATAATAAAAAGGTCCTATCATTTTCTTTTTTTAAAAATGAAGTTCGAATCATAGATTTGAATTCAGTGTATTTATCATTTTCTTTTTCTGTATATATCACACACGCAATTCAATCATACGTGCTTATGTAAAATTATTTGGCACACAAACATTTTGGACTTCACTGAAATTATAATGATCGTAAGAAATTGAAATAATCAAGTCTGCTATGTCCAAAGTCATAACATATCGGGTGTAGAACTTGAATTTTAACAGTACTTTCATGGTGTTTTTACTTGTTTTGTTGAATTGAAGTCTTTGTAAGAGTATTTTGCAAGCTTGTGTAAGAATGGTCATCTAATTTATGTATGGGAGGAAAATTGGCTTCTTTTTTTTTTTTTTTTTATCAAAATGATCACATGATTTGGTCACCTAAACCTCCAAATTTTTATAATAAGTTTCTCTCAAATCTTATTCATCATGATATTTGATGTTTTTTTTTTTTGACGGTAAACAATAGCTTTAACATTTCATAAACAAGAGAGAATTACAAGGAGCTAGTGTTAGCATTGAAGGGGTATTCCCCAACAAATTTAAAGAGCTGATACAATGGAAAACACCTATTAAAACAGGATTTGCAGACAAAAGCTTAGAAGACAAACATAAGAACTTAAACCAAATTCCATAACCTAATAATTCATTCATCAACAACTTCCATCTTCTAATGCTGACAAAGGAGATGTGAGAATCCAGAGTCTTTTTTCCTATCTAATTACGGATCATTTCTTCTGCCTCATCACGCACATTTCGACTACACATGGTCTCAGATTTTTTCACTTTTTCTCGTTGGACACAAATAAGTTGATAAAGGGCAAAGGTAGTGAAACTGGATTCATCCTTATAAAGGCCAACGAACCTTGTGTGATACCTACAATCCAGGCTTCGTTTACGCAAAAGCTTAAATCCAACTAAACTAAAACACAGTACACGAAACGCAACACCGTACATCATAAATGACACACAAAAACAGCAACAACAGACACACAAAAGATAAAGCAGAACTCAAGCTACCGAGAAGCACCCATGGAGGTTTCGGCTGCGGAGAATAGTAACACAGATCTTGAAGAAGGGTAGTCTTCAAAGTTGTTTGAAATTCGTCTAGAGGCTATGGATTTAAGCTTATGTTTGGATTTTTGAAATTAGGCATGGATTTTTTAAGCCTATGTTTGGTATCACAATGTGTATACTAGAATCATGATGATCCACTATGGTTTTGCATAATCTACAAGGTGTAGCTTTTGAAAAATCACGGTGAATCATCGCAATTTCGACGTACCTACTGTAATACCAAACATACACATAATTTATGTCTGTTTATTTATAGTTTATTTAGGAGAAAGGGTAGAAATCAAGTAATATATTTAGAGATGGTTTGAAAGGACACTGAAATCTCTTTGTGGAACTTAATTTTATGAAACCTCTTTTCGTTTTAGATGTCTTATAGGGCAATGGCTTCAATAAAATCTCTCAACCCTCCCTTCTTCCTCCTGCATTCTCTGCCCCTTACCTAGCCATAGAGAACTTATACTCCGATCATGGTTTCTTTTATAATTTTCCCTTTATATTTTTCTTTAACCAAACATTATTTCTGATGGAAGCCCCCGTCGACCTTGAACACACCTAAATATTTAAAAGTTCATGGCTTATGGCCATCGTACAAACAGCAAACCGCACCCTTTTCGTGTTGACCGCATGTGCATCCATTTATGTGAGCACGAAAACAGGTGGGACTTGATGTTGCACAATGGTCATAACCATGTATTATAAATACTTTTGGTATCCGTTTTATACACGGTCTAATGGAAGCCATTTCTCAGCCTACATGAAATAGTTGTTGGTTACTATAGTAGTTGTTACAAAGTATACTATTTGCATGAAATACTAAACTTAGAATGTATTTATAATTACGAAATTCATCATATATGCATATATCATGGATTCACTAATTCAATTTCAAATGGTATGTATACAATTGATATCAGTCACATCTTTTTGGTGTAAATCCGATATCCTTCGCGCATAACTATAAAGACTAAAGACTAATTCCTAGAGCTGTAGGACCATAACAGGACGTCTAATATAGCTGACCCACCAGAAAACAAAAAGGGAAAATTTACATTATCTGGCTTCTAACTTATTTTCTTCATATGTCTAGGCTTTCTGAGCTTACTAGCTCTGCCGCCTCGGCTATACCCAAGTCGTTCGATAACCTTTTGCATAACTACATCAAATATCATAGAAAAAAAACTACATGTTAGCCTCAGATTTTCTCAGAAAGAGTGCATAGAAAGAGATAGCAGTAATATACATACTTGTCTATATACAGAAGCATCTCCGTAAGACTTCCTTAGTTCTACAACATACAAAGATGGACCAACTTCAAAAACCTGTTACAATTGAATTGAAAATAGTTTTGTAATGTCAGCAATAATCTATACACGAAAGTCGAAAATATTGAGATTTCAGCTCTCATTCTCGACAAGTTTTTATTTACCTCTGCTGCCACTGAGAGGCTTCCTAGACTTTTTTGAGCTTTATCCTCTTGTATCACTTTCAACTGAAATTTCAAGTTGTAGTGGCAATGTTTAGCAAAACCAGCTTTTCAATTATGATTAACAAATATAATCAACAATACTTGGTCACTTACTTTTCCATTTTTCTTCTGAGCTCTAAATCCCATTTCTATTACAATGTCCTCAATCTTCTCAGTCAAATCTTTTAGTGAATGGTTTGACGTAAATCTTATCTTCCTCTCCGAGACATCCTAGAATTCAAGTATATTGTTTGTTAAATTTATTTTTACACTAAAAGTAGTAAAGAAATTCTGGAAGTTAACACACAAGATTATGCTCAAAATACAATAAAACATGTCTTGCCAAGCGACAGTATAAACTTTCATACTCTGATACTCACCTCTTGCTCAAAAAATCCAGAGAGGTCTAAGCATGAAGACATCCCTATCAACTGAAATGCATTGATAAGTGCTGGTGATTTTGGACTCTGGTCTCCTTCAAGGGACTGTAACGAATATAAATGTTGTGTTACAATAATAGAAAGATATAAAGAAAGGTAAATAAAAATAAAAACCGGGACAAAATTATAGATGACAGCAATTGTCAACAGCAAATAACGGTTTGTTCAAATTCCACTATGCAACAGTGATATAGCGGAATTTGACAACATTTATTAATAAATTAGCACTAATGACAACTAACTTAAAGTTCAAAAGTATACCACTTCTTGGATGGAAAAAGCATCATCGTCAGTGTATACATCCTCTTCCTCTTCCTCATCCTCTAGATTTGCAGGATTATAACCCTCCTTAAACCATTCATCTTCTTTGATCATATCCATCGTTACTCGGGTTTTAGGATTGGGATCAAGAATTTTCTTTATAATGTTTTGAGCACCAGGTGACAGCCATCTTGGTATCTGAACATCTGCTTTGAAAATCTACGATCCCTCGAGGGAAAAACACATCAATTGGTATTTAGTAAACAAAACTACACAACATAGAAAGAAAAAAACAAAGAAATAACATCAGAATATTCACCTTTTGATAGAGAACTGCAAGATTTCTGTCATCAAAAGGAAGGTATCCTGTTAGAATTACATATAAGATAACACCGCATGACCAAATATCCGATTTCGCGCCATCATAGCCTCTATTGGCAAGAATCTCAGGAGCAACATAATTTGGACTTCCACAAGTTGTATGTAGCAACCCATCTGCCTGAAATTTTCACACACTTTATCAGTTACCAAAATGATGTAATTTGCCATTACGGTCCTATGGATAATCATGTTAATCAGTTGTTTGTAGGTTGTTTTCATACTATAGAGCTTATGGAAATAAGCTAAAAACAACTTAAGAACATGTCATAAGCTGTTTTCATAAGCCAGTAGATAAACTCAAATAAATCGATCCAAATAGTCATTATGGTTCTAAGAATATCTTTTTCTTACCCTACAATGTTGAGGCAAAGCACTGAGGTTAAAATCAGTTATCTTTATGTTCCCTTTGGCATCCACAAGTACATTCTCTAACTGCGATACAACACAATATTTGTGATAAAACTGCAAACATTGTAACCCTAAATACAGTTTCAATTCAAGCACCACAAATGCTGTAATAGTTGTTGAAAAGATTGTGAAAGAACCTTAAGATCCCTGTGGAAGACACCCTTATTGTGGCAGTAACTCACACCATCAATCAATTGTTGGAACATCTTCCTACCATGAGCTTCGGTAAGTTTACCTTTGGATGACTGTCAAGACAAGTCATATCCAATGAGATCATGCATACGAAGGATTGACACAAACAAGGACACAACACTGACAAGTCTTAAAAAATGGAATAATTGAATGTAACTAGATGTGTCGGTGTCATGAAGCACCAACACAGACCCAAGGCATGTCATTGACACTGACGACGATAGTAATTTGAGAAAATGAAAGAATTGAATGTAATCACATGTGTCGGTATTGGACACAGACTCATATCCAACACAAAACATGTCTTTGATCAGAAGTGTTGGTGCTAGACGTATTTGACACTGATACATGTGACAGACATTATACATGCTTCCATCTGACTCTGCTAATAAAAATTAAATGGCAAAGTTTGCTTACAATTTTGTCAAATAACTCTCCTCCATTCACGTACTCAAGTACCATATAAATTTTGGTTTTGCTAGCCAAGACCTGCATAATTATCATAATTATAAATAATATAATAATTAGAACACAAAAGGCTTCAAAGGCAAGTTGCAGTTGCATTGGTTACGTTATTGCATTAACCATTTAAAAATGTTACAAAGGGGGCTATGTATATATTTGATATTTCTATCCTAAGCTACATATGCCACGTATACATAGGATAAGAGTAACACGTGGCCATTTGCATATTAGAGTATATAATGGGACCATCTTATATATATATGAAGAATGATATTTTATTTGTGTATTAGATAAAACAAATTTTTTTTGAGGGAAATATATTAGATAAATATTTGTGAGTGGTGACATATCAGATACAAACTGGGGCCTTCATTAATTTAAATTGTATCTTTGTGATACAATAGTTGATGGTGAACCACTAAATCTTTTATAATTAATTATTAATGTTGACAAATTATGGGTGGAAACTTCATGATTAGCACAAGATTAAAATATACTGTTGTTTTTATATACAAGAATTAGGTAAGAGTTTAATTAATACATATCGTAAATATCATCGCAATTATTTATACAGTGAAATATGATTAGATATATGTATAAAACATTTTTATATAAATAGTGCATAATAATATATCATAATTATTTTACACAGTCAATCAATCATGACTATTAAATCATTAAAAAGTTTAACTTTAATCATAACTACTTTTCAAATCATATCACGTTTGAATGGCTGTGATTTGCTGACAGCTGAAAACTTTATATCACAACTAAACTATAGTTTAAGAGATTAAGCTAATAAATAAATTCCACCAACATAGACCAATAATATCAGAAATTTGTTCCTTCACGCTTTACCCAATACTAATCTTAAGGTATTCAAATAACATCAATTACGTGGGCAAATATGAAAACTATTTTAATATAAACTATTAATTTTTCTTAAATGTATTTGAACCATTTAAAAAAGAAAATCAAAGAAAGTAATCTACATGCCATATGTATGTGGAGCCCACACCACAGACCAAACAAATAAATATTGAAAGCTTTGAATGGGACTACATTTTTTTTTTTCAATTTCAGAATAAATTATTAGATTTCCATGATATACTATAATTGAAAGGAAAATGACATCTCACGCCAATCTCACACAAGAAAACATACGTATATCTATTTAAATTATTAAAATTTTCATGCTTAATCATTTAGATCGGACAAGACACACCATATATAATGTTAGATCCTTCCTTCAAAAAAAAAAATGTTAGATCCAATCATCAACTAACATGATTTATAAGTCTTCCCTCAAAAAAAAGAAAACGTGATTTATAAGTCTAATTTTATATATATAAAAAAAAAGATTTATTAGTAAAAATTTATCCACAAGGAAAAGGGTATATTGGTAAAAAATATTATCCACAAGTAAAAACAAATTTTCCACAAGGAAAAAATATATTATCCACAACTAGTCTATAAACGTATGATTAGATGTGCCAACTGTGTAGGCTTTCAATTATTCTTTCAATTATTCATGTTAACTTGAATAGAACCTAACCAATAAAATTAAAAACTCTATAAGCATAAAGTCTAAAGGTGTACTCGAAGGGTCAAAAATTATGGATTCCTAACGTGTTTTGGTAGATAACTTTGATCCAAAATTTAGCATCACCACAAAATTTTTATTATTCATATCCCATCTCAAAACGGCACATTATTATGGGTCCACAAGTAACCTCAATCAATTAAAAAAGAAAAGTCTTTGTGGTTATAACAAAATGCAAGGAATGAGTTAATTGCGGTGTTAGAAGTTACTATCTTGGTTGTAACATCTCATCCATATTTTCATATTCGGTTGAAGACAAAGACAAAACACATGATATAAACTTAGGGGCAAATGGGTCACACACAACGTGCATCCATGATGAGTGTATGTATTAGGGGAAGCAATAATTGTTTCAACTGTGGACCTAGATGCTTGGAGTGTTCACTATTAATGGGAGTTGGACTTTCAAGTAGGTTAGGTTACGTTGGTGGTCGTTGGATCAGATCGAACAGTTCGTATTTTAATAAATATTTGGATTTTAAAAGAAATTGAAATATCGATCTATATTTGGACCGTCTGATCTTGACCGAACGAACACCAAATTTATGAAGAAGTAATTGCATTAAATATATCAATCTAAATTTGGACCGTCTGATCTTGAACGATCATGAACGACCGATCTTGACCGAACGGACACCAAAATTATGGAGGAGTAAATTGCATTAAATGCAAATCCCTGTATTAATGAGTGTGGCATTGTCAAAGAAGGGCATATATAGATGCTTCTGTCACACCTTTCCTATTTCTGGAATCTGAAAATCACATGCACTTGTATGCATAGTTTTTTAAAGAGCAACATATAAATAAATTGCTTCTGTGGTTGAAATTTTAACAATTTTAGTAAAACCAGTACAATAATACTTTTTTGCAGAAAGAATAAATTAATCCTAAAGGGAGACAATAATCCCTGATAAGACATAAATTTTACATTGATCCTTAAAATCTTCGAATTTCAGCCATAATAATCGACATAAAGTACTTCTTAAAAGAAAATTAGACATAAAATACACCAGCCTGTAAAGTGTAGAAGACTGCTAAAAATAATATTTTACAATTTCTAAGAGGGAGGAACTATGATGTTCAGATAAGACGTGTTTCGGTGTCAGATACATGTTCGACACTGACAAACACCGACGCATAAAATTATATTGAATTATGTGATTTTTCTTAAATTATTAGTGGTGTCGACGTATCAATATCAGTGTTGTATCCAATGTCTGTGTGTCCATATCCATACTTCATAGATGATGGATTCTTAAAATAAATACAGTTTTTACAAAAACATTCATATATTTCATTACCCATACTTGTTTTAAAAATTAAAATATGAATAATCAACACATCTATATCTATACACAAAGTTAATGTCTATATAAACACTTTTAAATTTTGGTAAAAAAAATTAAAATAAAAATATACAATAATTTAGGATACACCTGTGTATCAAAACAGTGTCATTGAAAAAGAAAACAAACAACGTGGGAGAAACACAAAACAGTGTCTTTTCGTGCCACCTGTTATTTTATACTGGAAATCTGTTCATCATTCATAAAACGAGAATTAATTTTTTTTTTTAAACTCGATATCCGACCTAAAATCAAAGTAAAATTAGCAACCATTCGTTTGTTTCAGATTTCTTGTTGATTCCAGATAATTGCAGGGACATAGTAAGATGAATCATAGGATGTTATGTTACCTCGTATAATCTAACAACATTAGGATGTTTCAGAAGCTTCAAGGTTGATATCTCCCTCTTTATCTGAAATTTTCAACCATCACAAATCAATACAAACCTAGTTTTTCAATCTTTATATGAAATAAAATAAAACATAATTTAAGATTAACACGTTTAATTCTAACAAGCCATAATAGATACAAGAACATAAAGTTTCACAAATCAAACACAGCAAAAAAAATTGTTTTCAAGAATAAAGAGATTAAAGAATGAAACACAAACCTGATCAGTGTTATTAAGATCAACAATCTTATTCTTTTCAAGAATCTTAACAGCAAAAAATTGTCCACAATCAGTATCTCTAGCCAATTTCACTTTTCCAAAATTTCCTTCACCAAGTGTTTTTCCCAATTCGTATTTCCCTAATTGCACTACTTTTCCTTCAATCCTTCTTGCTTGGTTTATGATCACCATTCCCAGCGACCCTCTTCTCTATAACACAAAATCAATGAAAATAATCACAAAATTCTATTCTTTTTGTGATTTTATTTCTTCTGGCATCTGGGTTTTTTTTCTATGCAATGCTTGATTTATGGTAATTTATTTGCATTAATTGTGTAGTAATTGTGAGTTAAGAGGGTAACAACAACTGTGAAACTAAGAAACAGGTGGAAATGGTAATGGAAAACGAATCGGCTATAAATAAGGATAAAAATAACAGGTGAAAATATTAAATTGAGAAAGAAAAAAAAAATGATTATTAATAGGATTAGGAATAGGAATGAATCAAATGGTTGAAGAAAACAAATACAACCCAACCCAACTCTTTTCTTTGCTTTCTTTTGTTGTAGGCAGCCTTTGTTTTGTTTGTATCTGCTTTTTTTGTTGCTTTGAACTAAAGGGCTATTTATACACTTCAAAAGCCATTTTGTGGCTGGATATATAATTTACCATATAAATTATAATAATGTTATTTTCAAAAAAAAAATTATAAATAAGTTTTTTTTTTACTTGCTCAAAAAAAAGTTTTTTTGTTGACAGCATTAAAAATATAAGACTAAAAAAATGTGATTTTTGATCATTTATCTTGTTTTTTAGTTTTACTTTGATTGATCGGTGTTGTTATATAACTTCTTTCTTTCGGTTTAGGCCAAATACCTCCCTGAGTTTTTTAAGTTTTACTTGGCTTAACAGAGGTTGATAGAAAGGACATATCTGAAACAAACTCTAAACTTAAAGGACCTATCTGAAACCTTATAAACTTAAAGGACCTATCCGAAACAAACTCGAAACTTAAAGGACCTATCTGATAGCTTAGAAACTTAAAGGATTTATCTGAAACAAACATGAAATTTAAAGGACCTAGGAAAGGATTTGACTTTCAGTTTAATATTTGATTTTTGAACAGACAATAGGATATGATAAGTTACATGTAAAAAAAATGTCAATCCCCTCTCTTGTAACAAAAACAAATGTTAATTATGTTACTTTATAATACTTTTAAGTCTATTCTTAAAAAAAAAAAAAAAATTTAAGTCTAATTAAATTCTTGGGGATGGGTTAGGTTTGAAACCAAAATGATAGTTGGTCCCATTTTTGATATTTTATGAGTTTTTTTAATGAAATCATGAAGAAAAAAAAAGGACCAACTTACATAACTATTTTCTAATTTGAAAATATTTCAATAAAAAACAAAACAAAAAATCATTTAACATAATATTAGTTTTACAAAATATATAAAAAATTAAACTTATATTTTCTTTCTTAGAAAGTCATTAGATTCAATCACTCATAAACTTTTTTTTTTTTTGAAGGAAATCACTCATAAACTTATAATTTAGGAAAAATTAAAACAAAATACAAATGAATTGAAAAGGAATTGAGAATTGTACTTGCACTGAGTATAATATTGAAACTAGGATTTAGTATTTGATTAGTCTATGTCTTGGAATGATCTCAAGGGTGTCATTTATAGCCTTTTTGGGGCCTCTTATTCCGCGACTTACTCCATAGATCACTTAAGATAGGGAAAACGCGTATATCATTATACCTGAATATTCTGACCGAATATTAAGCCTTAAGGTTCGGATTTGGCGGTTTCAGAGGATAGGGAAAGATGGGCACCTTAATGCAGGCATAGGCGGCACCCTTGCTAAGGGCTAGCAGACCTTTATCTGAATATTGGAGGTCCAGAACCCCAAGCACGAGTCCTAGTTAAAGGCGAGATAGTTTGTATTGATATTTGCGATCCATGTCCCCCAAAGCACTAATGCTGGTTAAGGGTGAAGTGGTTTTTATTAATATATGGGTCCACAGTCCCCAAGCATGAGTCCTAGTTAAGGGCGAAGTGATTTGTATTGATATTGGCAGTCCACAGCCCCCCAAGCACGAGTCCTAGTTAAGAGAGAAGTGGTTTTTCGAAGGTGTAGGGCGAGTTTGATTGAGATGGCGCTGAATCACACGTTTTTATTCGATGGCTCACCATCGGTGACTGCTCGTTGATGTCGTGTTGATTTTCCTTTATGGCCAATTTCTCTTTTTGACGCATGTCTCAATCAACAAACATAAACATATGGTTTCCCAAGGCACCTTTTGATGTTTGTCCTTTTTAAAACATATTTTTCTTCATGTCAGTCTTTCTTCTTCCTTTAGATCTTAGTCGTATTTCTTCTTATCGATGCGTTACTCATCTTTAAGCTCTCTTTTTCTTCTTTCAGGTATCCCTCTTTTCCTTTATCCTTCTTTTGGTTTATTTTATTGTATTTTCAGTAAAAATGTTTTGATTAGGAGTGTGACGAATTAGGGAAGGTAGTTAGTTCAATTTCCTTTGAAGAGAAATGTAAAATGTGGAATGCATATATAGAGAACACAAGACCTCCTGACGAAACCATCGATTGGGTTATGTTTGAGCAAGTGTATTATGTGCATTCTTTGTTAGGCGAGCTTTCAAGTGGTTTTGATAGCATTCGAGTGGTTCTAATAGTACTTTATTGTTCCCCAAGCTTGTGTTGGAGGGGAATCTGTTATTCCATGTCTTCCAATGAATCTGACATGGAGACTTCCGCGGAGGATGTCGTTCGTTTGGATTCGTTTTACACGGATGTGAAACATATCACCTTATTTATGAGTAAGATAGATATCTCATTTACTCGGCGGGGAAGAGGATGTCATCTTGGAACCTTTGCATACCAGGTGAGAGGATTTACTTACAGCGCCCTCGGGGAGTTAAGGATGATATCTTCCATATGTATTCGTCCATTTTTTAGGACCTGGGGGTAATGGTTCCTTTTATCCACTTCGAGGTGGACGTGTTGAAAGCGCTCAATGTAGCTCCTTTAAAACTTTCAGCCCAACCATTGGGAGTTCATGCGAGGATTTGAGATCCTATGTGAAGGTTTAAGGTTCCAGACTTCAATGGGCGTGTTATTCTTCTTTTACGGGACAAAAGGAGATGATCGACGGTCTTGGGTATCTGTTAGCGTGAATCCCAATAGGAGTTTGTTCCCAACCTACACCTCCCATTATAAAAACGGGAAGGAGAAGTACTTTCGGGTTTGTGAAGTTAAGGATTGTCTAGAGGCTACTGTGACTGTCAATGTTGAACGTAAGTTTCCTTTGCGTTGGACAAGCAACCTAGCTTTCGTGATTGGATATGATTTTGAGAAGCCAGCGAATTACGAGAATGACGTGGTCATCTTTCTTAAGAGGATGTTACCTCTCAATATTTGAGATTTGTTGAATAAGGAAGGGGGATACAGTAGAGCTTGAGTCTTATTTTCGTGAATATTTATCTTTATGCCTTTGTTTTTCTTGCTTAAATTCTATGCTTACTGATTTCCTTCATTTCTTTGCAGAGTCTATGACTCTTATGTCGACCGTTGAAAGGGGAGATTTTTTGGAGAAGTCTCGTGACAGAAAGGATGGGAAAGCAGATGATCTTGTCCAGAGTGATCCTTTGGGAGTGATTCACAAGACAATGAAAATGAAGAATGTAGGCACTTCAAAAGTGCAGGCAGATACTAAGATTGCTTAAGAAGAGATGTCACTTTTGAATAAGAAAGTAAAGGCCAACAAGGGCGAGACTTGCATGAAGAATGCGGGGATATTTTTGGAGCCTGAGACAAAGGCGTCTCTATGAGACATAAACTTTGAGCGTGCTACGTTTTTCAAGGAACACTTTGTCTTGTCAGAAGATTTTGAAGATGCAAGGAAAGTTGACTATTTTGGGTTATTTAAGGATGTTAGTCGCTCTTGTCTTCACTCGGCGGTGTTGCTGGAGGTGATGGAAGAAAATTATCCAACGGTTGTGTTGAGAGAGGAAAAGCTCAAGCAGCTCAAGCAAGAGAGTGAGGAGCTGAAAGGGAGGGTCAACTAACGATTGCCTTGGAGGAAAAGATAGGTGTTGAGGATGCTAACGGGGATGTTGGGTCTAAGCTTTTAGATCTTACCAATACGCATAACGCCTTGAAGGAGGGTGTTAAGGAAAGCGCACGGAGGATTGCACGATTACAAGCGAGCATGGACGAGGCAAAGATAAAATCCGCTGAAAACATTGAAAAAGGTTTCGATAGGGCTAAGCCTCAAGTTGAGCTTTTATATCCGTCTCTTGATCTTAGCTGGTTGGAATCATTCAATATTGTGTAGGATGGTGAGCTAGTTGATAAGACTTGATAAGTTGTGTTGTAATTTTACTCTTTTTTTATTAATGGTTATGTAAACGCAATGACGTTTTTATTTATGTTTATTGATGTCTCATTTGTTTTTTGTCTTTTATCTGGCCATGTCTTGATGTGTATGCTTTGCGTCGTTTGGTGATGTCTCGTAGTTTTTTGTTATGTTGGGAACTCAGTCTCATAGTTGTTGTTTTTTCTCTTGGCGACATTTATTATCTGGTCTCTTTTGAGTTTTTACCTTTATTGTTGCTTTTAGGCGAGGTGATGTCTTCCTGACCCTTAGAAGGGATTCATTTTTCATGATATTTTGGCGATACCTCTTTCGCTTAGTATTTGAATACTTATATTCGTTGCGACGCCTTGTGTGATGGAATTTTCAGGAATCTCTTCTAAGAGTTTATGAAGCCATAATAACTTTTCAACGTTTTTATTGATTGGCTTCTTTTTTGGGAAGAAGTCTTTCAGATTTCTCCTTTATAGGGGGAGTATTAGGGTATGTTCCTTTATAAGGGAGTCTTACAGATTGATTTATAGGGGAGTCTTATGGGTTGCTACTCTATAAGGGGAGTCTTACGGATTGTTCCTTTATAGGAAGAGTCTTACGAATTGGATAAGAGAAGACAACGAGCATGCTTTGGTTTTTAGTTATTGAAAGAGTTGAGTTTTTTATTTGTTTGTTATAACACTATTATAAAACAAAATGTGTACAAATAAATATTGGCCCCATATATACCTAGTCTGCAGGCGCATGCAGCCCTAAGCCTAAGCTCAGGGTTTGCCCAGATGATATTGGTTTTAGATGTAACCACTTTGATTTTATCTTTTTAAATGGCCAAATTGAAATATATTAACAAACCAAACAAGTCCTTCCGACACAAGATGTGTAAGAATAGACTTAAAGTTAGTCACACAATTACATTTTACAATAAAGTTGGAAAAAAAAGAGAGAAACTAGCTAAGTTACATGTATCAGACAAGGAATATGGTTAAGCCTCCAATAATGGTAGTCAAAATCGAACATTTCAACCACCGAAAAGATTGAAGCTTAACTTTTTCACTTAAAGATTGAAAGTGGTCCTCCTTGTTCTGAAAAATGCATCTATTTCTCCCTTTCCAAATAACTCACACAATTGATAGCCAAGTAATATGAAAAACCAATCTAACGTATTTGAAGAAACCCCCTAAACCGTAAAATTGAGATAGATGATCCAATAAAGTGCCATGAAATGTCAATGAGAATCCTAACCGGCTTGATTTTTTTTTTGAAAACTCGGTATCCGATCCATTGACCGACTAATCTGAGGGGACCAATCTCACTGTCCACTTGCGGGTGGCCCGTTCTAAGCCAGAGCAAAGCTCTATATGGACTTGCCCACCGAAATTGGCACCAGAGGAAATTGAACATGGAACCTTGATATGAGCACACTCCAAGATCCCAAGCTAACCACTAGGCCAACCCCAAATGGGTTAACCAACTTGATATTAAAGGCCAAAGGTTACCATAGACACCACATCTCACTAATAAATGATCAATGTATTCAAAAAATTTCAACACACCAATACTTGTCCTTCCCAATGTCTCAATCGCCCCTCTTCTCCATATCGAGCACATTAACACCTTATATCATAAACTTCTCCATTCCTCCAACGCCCTCTAGCAATATAAAAATATATGTTTTATAGCTAGTTTTTTTTTTTTTTGGTGTTAACCCTTCGGTTTCTAGGAAACGGGTTCTGATAACCCGAACTTCGGTCGAGAGGAAAATATCATCTAACCAAGAGTTTCACACAGAAATCTAACATCTATGAGTTCTTCTAAACAATTCGTCATTTAATAAAACTCATTAACCTATTAAGCTCAATCAAAAGTTTCTTATTTATTGACCTCTCATTTTATGGGTCTATATCATATTGAAACCACTAAATAAACATCATTTATTTTATTTATCTTTTGAATTTGATATCTTAACTTTTAAAAAATTTAATTGACTCCTTAATTTTTTTTTTCAAAATAGTCCTTTGTATTTTACAATGTGATCCTTTAATATTTTACCAAAAGTTGTACCAATTTATCTTTTTTCTAACACAATTTAAACACAAACAACTACATTTGAAGAAAATAAAAAATTAAAACAAAAAATTGAAACCTTTTGTATGACAAGTTAGTAAGTTGTATTAGCAGTGAGAGTTTGTGCTCTAAACCTCTTAATTCGGTCAATTTGAAACTTAAATAGCATAAATTTGAAAATTAAAAAAAAATTTACAAGACCAATTTAAAACTAAAAATATAGAGTAAAAGTAAAAAAAATGTTATTTAACCAGTTTTATTTATTTTTCCATAAGCAAATAATTTCTTTTTTTTTCTAGTATACTAGCGGCTAGAGCTCACACAATTAAACGTAGAGAAGTGACGTGCCGGGGTTCGAACCCCGGCTCCCGCATATGCAATGTCTTTGGCAATTGAGCTAAGCTCACGGAGA